>Ga0307378_10001257_pt1 | contig 41616 bp, 35 predicted proteins | sample UN1MG_FD_202238 | JGI IMG/M metagenome (GOLD analysis project Ga0307378, IMG submission 202238) | Soil microbial communities from Risofladan, Vaasa, Finland - UN-1 | ecosystem: Environmental > Terrestrial > Soil > Coastal area > Acid sulfate soil | place: Finland: Risofladan, Vaasa | collected...
ACGGTAGCAGTTGTCCGGAGGTAATAACCAGGACCTACCGGGTGACAGATGCCTGCGGTAACTTCACAGATGTAGCCCAGACCATCACGATCGATGATATAACCAATCCAACGGCAAGCGATCCGGCAGCTGTCAATGTAGAGTGCATTGGTGACGTGCCGGCAGCGGATGTAACGGTAGTGACCGATGAGGCCGATAACTGCGGGGCAGTGCCTGTTGTAACCTTTGTAAGTGATGTAAGCGACGGCAACACATGTCCGGAGGTAATAACCAGGACCTACCGGGTGACAGATGCCTGCGGTAACTTCACAGATATAGCCCAGACCATCACGATCGATGATATAACCAATCCAACGGCAAGCGATCCTGCACCGATCAATGTAGAGTGTATCGGAGACGTGCCGGCAGCGGATATAACGGTAGTGAACGATGAGGATGATAACTGCGGGGCAGCGCCTGATGTAACCTTTGTAAGTGATATAAGCGACGGTAGCAGTTGTCCGGAGGTAATAACCAGGACCTACCGGGTGACTGATGCCTGCGGTAACTTCACAGATGTAGCCCAGACCATTACCATCGATGATATAACCAATCCAACGGCAAGCGATCCTGCACCGATCAATGTAGAGTGCATTGGTGACGTGCCGGCAGCGGATGTAACGGTAGTGAACGATGAGGATGATAACTGCGGGGCAGCACCGGTTGTAACCTTTGTGGGTGATGTAAGCGACGGCAACACATGTCCGGAGGTCATAACCAGGACCTACCGGGTGACAGATGCCTGTGGAAACTTCATAGATGTTACTCAGACTATTACTGTGGACGACATAACTGCACCGGTAATAAATAATTGTCCTGTTGATATCATTATTCCTGCTGATCTCGGAACCTGTGATGCCACAGTGACCTGGACTGAACCCACAGCAACTGACAACTGCAACCTGATTAGTTTCACTCCGAGTCATTTTTCCGGAAGTACATTTGCAGCTGGAACAACAACAGTAACATATACAGCAACTGATGAATGCGGAAATATAACTACCTGCACCTTTGATGTAACAGTAAATGATACTGAACTACCGGTTATTGCATGTGTTGCAGATCAGGCTAAAGACACCGATCCTGGAAGTTGTGTTTACACAGTGTCAGGTACAGAGTTTGATCCATTAGCAACTGATAATTGCACTATAACCAGTCTTACAAATAATATTAACGGTATGGCTACACTTGCTGGTGCTGTTATACCTGCCGGCGTCACCACAATTACCTGGACAGCGGTTGATGCAGGTGGAAATATAGGGACATGCCAGTTTGATGTAACTGTTACAGATACAGAAGCTCCTGTGGTTATTTGCAAAGATGCAATAGTTGATATTGGAGCAGGCGGAACCGTTTCTATTGACAGTTCATTTGTATGGGATAACCTTTTGTCATCCGATAACTGCGGAATAGTTAATGTGGCAATTGATGAGAACACATTTGATTGCAGCGAAATGGGTGATAATTCGGTCACTGTTACAGCATTTGATGCTAAAGGTAACTCTGCATCATGCATAGCAACAGTTACAGTTAATGATCCTTCTCCGGTAGTCGCTGATGCGGGTGCAGATGATGCTATCTGCATTGCAGATGCAACTTACATTATCACCGGTGCATCAGCTACCAATGGTACAGTTATGTGGGGTACAACAGGTGATGGTACATTTGATGATCCGACCCTTGTTAATCCGACATATACCCTTGGTGCAACGGACTCCGACAGCGTTAAATTATATATGGACGCAACGGCTATTCTAGGATGTTCAACAACTTCTGATACCATGAAGCTAGTTCTATATCTTACCCCTGTAGCTGATGCGGGACCGGGTATTGACCTATGCGGATCACCTGCTGATGTAGCTATTGCAGGAGCAAGTGCCATCAATGGAGCTATTCTCTGGATAAGTTCAGGTGATGGCTCATTTGATGATGATACAGCGATAGATCCTGTTTATACATTTGGCCTGTCCGATACTGGTCCTGTTACACTTACATTGGCAGTTACCGGCCCAGGATCCTGTGGCAGTGTATCTGATGATCTGGTAGTAAACTTCTTTGCAGCACCAACAGCTGATGCCGGTGCAGATGATGTAGTGTGCGGTTCAGCATTAACCTATGACATTACTGATGCTGCTTCTTCAGGAGGCACAGTTCTGTGGACTACTGGTGGTGACGGAACATTTGATGATAGCGGAATCGATAATCCGGTCTACACATTCGGAACTGGCGATATTACTGCAGGAGCACTAGCATTGACAATGACTGTTACCGGTGGTGGACCATGTGGGGATGCTGCTGCTGATAAGGTAATAACCATTAATGAGATACCTGGTATATCAATATCAGAACATACCGACATAAGCTGTAACGGCCTGACTGATGGTATAATAAGGATTGATGGTACAGGTGGTTCAGCACCATACCAGTTCAGTATTGACGGTGGTGTTTATGGTGCATCAGGCAACTATACCTTACTGGCTGCTGCCTCTTACCTGTTCAGTGTAATGGATGCAAACGGATGTACAAGGGATACCACGATCACGATCGTTGAGCCTGCACCGGTTACGATGGTCCTTGATAGTGTAGATCATAATTCATGTTATCAGTCCAATGATGCAGCTATATACGTTTCGGCATCTGGTGGTACTACTCCATATGTAGTGAACTGGACCGGGCCAAATGGATTTACTTCAACTGATCTAAATATTACAGGCCTTGAAACCGGCCTTTATTCACTTAGCCTTTCTGATGCAAACAGCTGCAACCTGCTCACACTTGATACAACAATTGTTGAACCTCCGCAGATAGTTATTGCTCCTGTCAGCGTTTCCGGAGTTACCTGTCCGGGAAGTACAGATGGATCTATTGGGGTTGATGTCTCAGGTGGTACAGGCACACTGGTTATAAGCTGGACCGGACCTAACGGATATACATCTTCAGTTGAGGATATTATTGACCTTGAGGCTGGCGACTATACTCTTACAGTAACTGATGATCTTGGTTGTGCAGAAGTTTACAGTGTTACAATTACAGAACCTCAACCGCTGAACATCACATATAACGTCACCGATGCTAACTGCCCGGGAGATTTTACCGGTGCTATTGACCTTACTGTTACAGGAGGTACAGTTGCTATTGATTATACTTATCTCTGGAATGATCTTGCAACCACAGAGGATAGACCTAATCTTGCAGCAGGTGATTATATTGTTGTAGTAACCGACGATAATGGATGCACTGACCAGGCTTCTATAACGGTTGCTGTGATAGGATTCAATTGTATTGTAGTGCCAGAGATCATTACTCCAAATGGTGATGGGAAGAATGATGACCTGATAATAAGAAATATTGATATGTATCCTGATGCTGAAATTAAGATCTTCAGCCGGTGGGGTAAAGTCGTTTATACTGCCAAGAACCTTTCTGACAATAGATGGGATGGAACACAGAAAGGGAAATCACTGCCTGTAGATTCGTACCATTTTATTCTGGATCTGGGTGATGGTTCAACCCCACTTACAGGAACAATTACTATTATTAAATAAAATGACTAAATTTCGGGGTCTACATGAGACTATTTAAAACAATACTGATAATCCTTGCAGGTATAATGCTGGGTACCAACCTGTGTGCCCAGCAAGTACCAATGTACAGCCAGTATATAATGAACGGATTCCTGATTAATCCCTCATATGCAGGTAGCGATGGCTACACTACAGTGAACCTTACTGCAAGGGAGCAGTGGTTGGGATTACCCACGTCACCAAGCACCTATGCGGTAAGTTTTCAGACAAGAATACTCAAGACAAGTTTTATCCAGAGATCGACATCTGTAAGGAGAAAATTGGTCAGGCCTACAAGAGGTGGGAGAGTAGGACTTGGGGGATATGTTTTTAACGATCAGAACGGGATTATCAGACGCACAGGATTTGAAGCTGCTTATGCTTATCATATTGAAATGCGAAACCAGCAACAGCTGTCATTTGGACTGGGAGCTACTGCATACCAGTTTGCTATTGATATAGAAGGGGCTGTACTGGCTGACCTTGATGATGAATTCCTGAATAGTTACGACAGGGTAGTTTTCATTCCTGATTTTAACTTTGGTGTGAGTTTTACCACCCGTTACTATTATGTTGGGTTTGCAGCCACACAGATGTTCAGGGGAGTACTTACACTTGGAAATACAGCCAAGAACCCCAGAACTGAACTTGGCCATTTCTTCATCTCAGGCGGGACTAAGTTTCCATTATCGGGCGATGACTGGATACTGGAGCCATCAGCACTCATCAAGTCCTCTGATATGCTCTTTAAGTCAATCCAGGCTGATATTACAACCAGGATTTATTATAAACAGGATTATTGGGTTGGACTGTCATACAGGACCCAGGATGCCCTCATTTTATTACTTGGGTTTACCTACGACAGGTTCTACTTTGCCTATGCATTTGATTTTGCACTTACTGACATTAGGAAACACAGCTTTGGATCACATGAATTGTCATTTGCCGTGAAATTTGGTGATAATGCCAGAAGATACAGATGGCTTAACAGATATTAGCCCTGAACTCGTTGCAATATTACCCATGAATAGGTTACTTTTTGCCTTTATTGCAATAATCTACATACATTGCTCTTGCACAGAAAAGAAATATGTCTCTGGCAGTGGACTTCATGTGATATTTTCAGAAGATACGATCCATTTTGACACTGTATTCACAACAATTGGAACAGTTACGCGCGAAGTCAGAATAATCAATCCCTATGAGGGGTGGTTGAAAATTAACCATATATATCTTGGAAATGGTGACCAGTCATCATTCAGACTGAATATTGATGGTACACCAGGTAATGAATCCTGGAATATTGAGCTACCACCTAACGACAGTATTTTCATATTTATCGATGCCATAATAGATCCAACTAATGAAAATAGCCCGGTTGCAATTACTGATTCAATAATTGTGCAGATAGACAATTCAATTTGTGATATCAATCTGGTTGCCTGGGGGCAGGATATTCACCTGATAAACGCTGCACAAATCCATACCGAAACCTGGCAAAATGATAAACCATATGTGGTTTATAATTCAATGCTTGTTGATACCGGTTATCAGCTGACAATTGAGAAGGGTACAAGGGTGCTGTTTCACAGGGGATCTACTATGTATATTGCAGGCAAATTGGTAGTGGAAGGCACTGTTGATGAGCCTGTTATATTTAAATCAGACAGATTCGAGGAGATCTATTCAGATATACCCGGTCAGTGGGCAGGACTTTACTTCATCAATTCGAGCACGGAAAACAAAATTGACCATGCAATTATTCAGAATGCAGTTTCAGGTGTTCATCTTGGGAATCTTAATTCAGTTGATTCGCCACCTGACCTGAAAATCTCAAATTCATTGATTCAACACATGAGTGTGACAGGCATATCATCGCTTGGCGCGATGATCAGCGCAAATAACTGCGTTATATCGCATTGCGGATTCTATTGCCTTTTTCTTGCAGCAGGAGGGGAGTATGATTTTTCACACTGCACAATTTCCAATCAATGGGATTATGCTCTCAGATTAAGCCCGTCTGTTGCAATATCCGACTATATTGAGTATGATAAAGTGGTCTACTCAGGATTACTTCTAAGCGCAGAATTTAATAATTCTGTTATCTATGGGCCCCTTGCCTCTGAGGTAGGTTTATTTCCACTGGTTGAAACAAACGTGCTGAACTGTTCATTCACTTCGAACCTCATGAAGATTGATGCAGACAACACTATCTGGAGTAACTATAACCTGACAAACTGTATAATCGGTGTAGATCCGGACTTCATTAATTCAGCTGATTATGACTTGCGGCCTGATACGCTTTCCCCATTACTTAATGTTGCAGATATAGCTATTGCTGACAACTTTCCTTATGATATAAGGAGCTATTCAAGGTTTGAGGATAGCGGGCCAGATATTGGAGCATATGAACGTCAAATTGGAGAGATTTCTGAAAAATAGATTTATCATTGTATTGATGATGCTCACCCTCACCAGTCTTATCACTGGCCAGAAAACAGGAGGTGGAATAAGGGTAGTTTTCTACAATGTTGAGAATCTTTTTGATACTACCAATAGTAACCTGGATGATGAAGAGTTTCTCCCCGACGGGGTCAGGAGATGGAATAGCGGTAAATACTTCCGGAAAATCAATAATATCTTTAAGGTAATTGCATTATGCGGTGAGTGGTCTCCACCGGATATAATAGGTCTATGTGAAATAGAAAACTATGAAGTGCTGCAAGATCTTATTGTCAGGACACCTCTCAATCAGTTACCATATGAGCCCTTGTTTGCTCCATCTGCCGATGACAGGGGAATCGGTGTAGGGCTGCTATACAATAACGAACGATTTGATATCCTGGGGAAGGATATATGGTATCCTGTAAGTAATGAATTAGATACAATCAGAACCAGATCAGTTTTATCGGTTACCCTTAGTGACATGTATGATACATTGGATATCATCATTACACACTGGCCTTCGATGAGGGGAGGTGTGACAGCAACTGATAACCTGCGGAGAGGAGTGGCTGTAATGATCAGGGATAATGTTGAGAAGAAACTGGAAAATAGAAACGGAGGTAAAATCCTGATATTGGGTGACTTCAACTGTGCCCCTGGTTCGGAGACGATAACGGATTGGCTGGGGGCCTTACCAATCAGTTCACATATTGAGCAAAATAGTCTGTATAACCTATCTGCCAATATGGTATGCAAAACCGGTGGCAGCTACAAGTTTCAGGGAAACTGGGATATGCTTGATCAGATAATTGCATCGGGCAGCCTGCTTGAACCGGTAAATGGGTACAGACTTGTCGAAAGAAATTGTCATGTTGTAACGGATGATGTGTTACTGATTGAAGATGGACGGTACAGGGGACGTAAACCATTTTCAACATGGTCGGGATATAACTACACAGGAGGGTATAGTGATCATCTGCCGGTTATCCTTGATCTGATCCTGAATTAGTTTTTATCAGTCGGTTCCAAACCCATCTCAGATGCTTTTTCAAGCAAAAACTTCCTGGCATCTTCGTAATTGTTTGGTATTATACCATCTAGAATTGCCTCTTTAATAGCTGATTTAAGAATTCCAACTGTTTTTCCGGGCTTGATGCCAAATATTTTTATTATTTCTGATCCATCCACGGGGGGCTGGAAATTCCTGATATGATCTTTTTCTTCAATCTGCTGCAGTTTTGACCTTACCAGCCCGAAGTTTTTCAGGTGCCGTTTCACCTTGGTTTCATTTTTTGATGTTATATCTGCCTCACAAAGCGTCATCAGATCCTCAATATCATCTCCTGCCTCAATGAGTAACCTTCTGATAGCAGAATCAGTAATCTGTTCCTGAGACAGTGTTATTGGTCTCAGGTGCAGTAAAACAAGCTTTTTGACATACCTCATCTTATCATTCATTGGTAACCTGAGTTTATTGAATATCTCAGGAACCATAGCGGAACCAATATACTCGTGACCGTGAAACGCCCAGCCAGTACCTTCTATATATTTCTTCGTCAACGGTTTCGCTATATCGTGTATCAGAGCAGCCCAGCGTAGCCATATGTTCGAGCTTTTGGTGCATATGTTATCCAACACCTGTAAAGTATGATCAAGATTGTCTTTATGAGATCTATTATCTTTGGTATCAATTCCTTTCAGGTTGTGTAACTCAGGGAAGAAGTTAAGTAACAGATTACATTCATAGAGTGCATTAAATCCGGTTGATGGATGAGGGGACATAAGTATCTTATTTAGCTCGCCTGTAATCCTCTCCATTGAAACGATTTTGATTCTTTCAGAATTTCTTCTTATTGAATCATAAGTTTCAGGTTCAATGACAAAATCGAGCTGGGTTGCAAACCTTATTGCCCTCATCATTCTAAGGGGATCATCAGAAAATGTTCTGTCTGGATCAAGAGGTGTCCTAATGATCTTATTGTTCAGGTCCTTAAGGCCGTTAAAAGGGTCAATTAGTTCGCCAAAATTCTTTTTGTTCAGACTGATAGCCAGGGCATTGACTGTAAAGTCCCTTCTTTTCTGGTCATCCTCAAGGGTGCCTGTTTCAACTTGCGGCTTTCTTGAATCACTCCGGTATGATTCTTTTCTGGCACCGACAAACTCAAACTCCCAGTCCCTGTACTTGAACATTGCAGTCCCAAAATTCTTATAGACAGTTACCTTTATTCCCGGTTTTAACTCTCGTGCAATCCTTTTTGCTGCCTTTATACCATCGCCTGCAACTACAATATCAATATCCTTGTATTTTCGTTGTCTGCCCAGTATGCAATCACGTACCCAGCCACCTATCACATAACCTTCCAGCCCTGAAGATTCAAAAATATCTGAGATTCTGTTAAAAATTATATCATATAGACAATACTTCATATATAGATATGACGATTTGTACTCATATCATGACAAAATTACAATTAATCGGCAAAACAAACTGCAAATTAGTGAATAATGAACAACGGTACAGAGTTTGACGCTATAGTGAAAAACAATTTAAGCATATAATCATGGTAGAACACTTGACAAAAGATACTTTTATTTCGAAAGTATTCAACTTCGAAGAGAATAAGGAATGGAAATATGAGGGTGACAAGCCCTGTTTGATCGACTTTTATGCTGATTGGTGTGCCCCATGTAAAATGGTAGCCCCGGTACTGGAGGAATTATCCGAAGAATACGGGAACAAACTTGATATCTACAAAATTGATACTGAAAACGAACAGGAGCTTGCAGGTCTGTTTGGTATCAGAAGTATACCCTCACTTCTCTTTGTACCTAAGGATGGCCAGCCACAAATGGCAATGGGGGCTTTAACCAAGGACTCTTTCGAGAAGGCAATAAAGGAGGTTCTAGGTGTTGAAAAGTAAGGAATATTAAAAAAAAGTTAAATTTCTCAAAAACAACATCTGTTTGTGTAACAATTTGTATCTTTACGTCGTTAAACAAACAGAAAATAACATCGTGCAACAATAGTTTGTTTTCTGAGATTTAGGTTTAGGGACATTAGGGAAAATCAGGGCATCAGGTCCTGATTTTTTTTATTCCATTTCCCCAATAATTTTATTTATATCTTCTTCAGTTTCCCTAAGTTTATTTTGGCATGTGCGTATTAACTCTGAAGCTCTCTTAACCTTTCCTGAAAGATCATCCACATCAAGTTCTCCAGTCTCAATCTGTGATAGTATCTTCTCAAGCTCTGACATAGCTTCTTTAAATGCTATTTTCTTTTCAGCCATTTTACTCTTTTATATGAACAAAAAATGTCGTTCCTTTTTTTGGATTGCTTTCAAAGCTAATATAACTATTATTAATTTCAGCAAGGTGACGTGCAATAATTAGTCCCAATCCTAATTTGTCCTCATTCCAATCACTCATGGTACTGTGGTTGAAATCAAAGATATTACCCTGGTGCACGTCAGAGATTCCTTTACCGAAATCTGTTACAGATATAATTGTTCCTGACCGGGCTCTTTGACCCCTGATAATTATTTCTGTTTTAGGAACTGAATTGTCGATACTGTTTTCAATAAGGATTCTGAGGATCGAATCTAGTGAACGCCTGTCAAAGTTTACCAGTATAGTGTCATTGATATCATACCTGATACGGATATCTTTTTTGATAGACATTCCAAGTATCTCCGGCAGAAGCTCATGCAGATAATCATTCAGATGGATATGTGTTTTCCGGACTTCATATTTATTTCTCTCTAATTTTGACCAGAGCAATATCCTCTTAAGTCTTCTTTCTATTGATATGGCAAGAGAATTTATGTCTGCCAACATTCTCAGGTAATCTTCTCTCACAATTCCACCACCAATCATCCCGTTTGATTCTTCAATTTCTTTACATATGCGAATTAATGGGACCGACAGCTTATCGGTAATGACCTTAAAAAACAAATTTTTGCTCTCACGGATGCTGAGAATACTATTTTCATATTTGACAGATCTCTCATATGCCTCCTCTAATTCAGATTTCCTGCGTTCAAGCATAATACTTGATTTACGAATGACAATTGTACCATAGAGAATATTGAGAAGTATGATACCAAGTGAAGAGAACAAGATCATTAAGAAGTATTTAATATTCCTATCGATCTTAATTTGTTGAAGGATCAGCAGATTTATCTGTTGCCTTCTTTCAAGCTCCTCTTCGGCAGACCGTAAATCAAGTCTTGTCTTAAAATCTGTGATCAGTTTTTTCGTTTTCAGCATATTGTTGCGGTAATGCAGCTTTCTGGCAATAGCTGCATACTCCAGGGCCTTTTTATTCATTCCTCTGTCGCGTAACGAATCTGCAAGGTTAGCATAATGGCTTACCGGATCTATTAATTCATAGGTGAGGACTGTGTCCGCATTCACTCTGGAAAGGTATGATTCAGCTTCCGGCAGGTTGCCTGATTGAAGATAGAACTTACTGTATTTAAAATTAATAAGATGGTCAATAACTTCAGAACTATAATCCCTGTTTTCTTCCTCCAGCACCCTGATCCATTCAAGGGCACGCGGATTTGAGATCTTCAATAAATTATCACATATCATTGATATGCAGTCAATCTTTCTTTTATATTTCTTAATCTCACCGTAATATTCCAATGCTTCATACAGACTCTTCAGACTTTTTTCCTGATCGTTGAAGCAGAGGTATGCTTCTCCCAGCGTAGTAAGGCCATCACCAATCCTGGAATCCACTCCTGTCTCTATCCGGTATTCTACGGACTTTTTATAATGGAGGAGGCACTGCAAGGTATCTTCCATTTCAAAGTAGGTGAGGCCAAGATTATGTGAAGCAGTTGCCATACCATCAATGTAACCGATACTATCATATGTATTGAAACAGGATGTATAATTTTCAATAGCAGAGCTATATAGTCCTGCCGAATAGTAGAGTATCCCATAGGTGTTATAGGTATCCCCGATAAGCCTGGCATCATTAAGTCTCCTGGCGATCATTATTCTCTGATCAGCATATTCGAGACCCTTCTTAAGCGATACGAATTTATAGGACAAAGCAAGATCCTTGAGCATATTGATCTTAACTGAGTCGGGCTGGCTTACCAGTACAGATTCACTGGATAAAGTTGTATCTGTTTGACCACTTAGAAGATGACCAAATCCAACCAGAGCTATAGCAATTATATTAATCTTCAGGAATTGCTTCATTATTGTCAGGTACAATTATTGTTACTGTGGTACCATGCCCCTCTTTACTTTCAATATCAATTCTGCCCCTGTATATTTCTATGAGCTCCATGCAAATAGATAATCCGAGTCCGCTACCCCATTCACTGGTTGTTCCTGGTCTTGAGGTAAGAAATTCCCTGTTCATCAGTTTTGAGAGAATAAAATCTGACATTCCAATACCCTTGTCTGTAACAGCTATTTTTGTTAAGCCATCGTCATTATTTACCCTTATCGATATTTCCTTCCCTTTATTGCTGAATTTAACTGCATTGCTGACTATATTCCTGATGATTGACTGGAATATCTCCGGATTCATGTAGGCGCTGAAGTTGCTATTATTATCGACTTTAAACTTTATTTCCTTTTTCAATGCCGCAGGAGCAAACAGATGAACAACCTCTGATATGAACGGATTTACTTCAAATCTGGTGGATTCCAGCTTTCTGGCATCACTCTGTACAACTGCCATGCTTTTTAAATTCACAAGGAGCTGGTTCAACTGAAAAGCAGTATCAGCCAGGATTGAGCTATATTCGACAATCTCTTTGTCCTCAAGATTGTCATTTTCTGTGATAATAAGATTTGAAAACCCCAGGATTGCCTGAAAGGGATTAATAAGGTCATGTGCAAAAACAGATATCAGCGTATCCAGAAGATTATTCTCTTTTTCATTTTCCTTGTTACTCTTATTCAGTTCACGGTTTATATGGGCAAGCTTATCATTTTCATCAGCAAGCTGTTTTCTGAAATCCTTGCGGATTTTCCTTACCCTGAATTGAATAATCAGCAATACTATAATAAAAACTGTAGCAAAAAATAGTATTAAAAGTAACTTCTTCTGAGCTTTTTCCTTTTCATTATTGATTGCTATTTCGCTTTCAATTGCGACGTGCTCCCTGGTCTCCCTTTCAGAGGCATATTCAATCATCAACACTGAGATCAACATCTCTCTGCCAATGGCCTCTCTTGAGTATTCTACTGCTGTGGCCCACTCCTCATATTCCCATGCCTTGTCGTACAGCCCGAGTTTGGAGCATGCATCTGACAAAATCCCCAATGTCACATAAATATCCTCATTAAAAGAGATATTAGGGACGGGAAGAATATTTCTGCCAAGATCAATAACTCTTCCGTAATCACCCTTTATGTAGTAATACTCCATAATATATGGGTAAAAAGTAATTTTATCGATATAGTCGATATTGTCATTTACCTTGTCCATTCCCAGTTTGACCCATTCTCCTGCATCTTCGTATCGGCCCAGCTTATTATATGCATCCACTATCAAACCAATAATAGCGATATCAGAATAATGGAATTCAGTTGTATCGTAATCATTATAGAGGTCAAGAGCCAGACCCAGAGCCTCATCGAAATTGCCAAGGTCCAGATCATATTCAACGAGATTGATTTTAAAGACAGACATGTAGTGAATATCTTCTGCCGGGGTATACTCAATGGCTTTTTCAAGATATTTTTTTGCTGACTCACTATCATGAACAAGTGAGAAAATAAGAGATACATTGTTAAGTATCAAGTTAGTACCTGACACATAGTTTTCCGTCGAGAAAATATCGAGCGCTTTTAGATAGTGACTTAACGCCTCAGTACTGTTATTTTGATAAAAATTTAGCACACCTTTTTGGTTTTCTAAGTAACCCTGTTCGACAGGTGATTTGCTAAGAATGAAATCCGATATTACGCCGATGCAATACTCGAGGCCCTTGATATCACCATTGGCATTATACTTATTTGCAAGCAAGAGATGCTCGATGTACAGATCCTCAAAGATTCTTTCACTTGGCGGGAATTCATAACAATATGGGAAAAGGGATGCTTGTCCACTTAGGCTAGCAGATAAACATAACAGGCAAATCAGAAAAATTATTTTCCCCTTGTGCATTTCCCCTTTTGATTTGCTAAGGATTACAATGTGTAAATTTATTCTTTAATTTCAAAGATTTTGCTGTCAATTTTGCCCTCATGAAGGATGGTGGTTATATTATCACCCTTGTTTAGCTTTGCGGCTTGCCTTACTGACCTACCGTTCAGAAGTGTAATTGAGTATCCTCTTCTGAGAACCCTCTCCGGACTCAGATTTTGAAAAGACCGGTTTACGTATTCAAGCTTTTCTTTGTTTTTTGTTACCGCAGATACGCTTTGCTTTCGCAGTTCTCCTTCAATGTATGTTAGTGACTCAAGCCTTTTCCTGATGCACAATCCGGCCTCCCTGGTAAACGAGTTTCTCACGATTTCAGTCAGAGTCATATTGCGTTCGATATAAAGGGAGGTAGCTCCCCTTATTTTGTGACGAAGTATGGAGAGGTCTTCCCGGTTTTTTGATAATTCATTGTTAATTAATGGGATAATCCTTATTCTGGTATTTTTAAACAGATCTCTGTTACTACTCATGACTAGCATGGATAGGTCTTTTATCCTTTTCCCGGTGGATATAATGTATTCCTCAGTGGCCCTTGTAGATTCGATAATATAGTCTGCTACCGCTGTCGGGGTTTTAAAGTTATTGAAAGCAACCAGATCAGTGACTGAAAGATCCTTTTCATGTCCAATACCAGTGAGGACAGGTACCGGGAACTGGGTTACCATGTAAGCAATTCCATAATTGTCGAACCAGCTCAGGTCAGCCTGTGAACCACCACCTCTTACTATAACGACAAGATCGGTATTATCAATTCCTTTATATATTTCATCAAGAGCAGAAGTGACTGAAATTGCTGTATCTTCCCCTTGCATTATTGCTTCATATAAATTTGTCCTGTAAGTATAACCATATTGATTATTAAGGAGATGGGTTATAAAGTCCTGGTAACCTGCTGCTTTCGGGGAGGAAATGATGGCAATACTTTTCGGCAATAAGGGATATTCACATTCCTGGTTCATCCCAATCACACCCTCTTTCTCAAGGCGTTTGATGATCTTTTTTCTCTTAACTGCTATTTCACCAATAGTATAGGAAGGATCTATGTCATTAATAATCAGGCTTAATCCGTATAATTCGTGATACTCAACCGATACCTTTATAAGTATTTTCATACCCTCACCAATAGCTGATCCGGTTGTGGTTTCAAAATAGGGTAGGAGCATTCGTGCCTGCCGCGACCAGATAATAGCCCTGGCCCTTGAGATGATATCGTCACTTACTTCACTTTTCTCTACCAGCTCAAGGTAAGCATGACCTGAATAGTTTATCTTTACTTCCGATACTTCAGCTATAACCCAGATATCAACAGTAAAATTATCTGAGACTATCTTCCTTATCTCACTCTGCAATTGTGTGAGAGAGAATTTTTTGGTATCATTACTCATCATTTCAGCTTTACTATTTTTTCCCACCATGAATTTTGACCTGCACTGGCCCATATTATATATGTTCCGGCTGCAAGTTGCTCAAATCCGGAAACCCTGATAATGGACTCAGAAATATTGAAAATTTGTGACGCATACACAAGGGTACCATTTACTGAATAGATCTTGATATCTAGTTTGTTAATAAAATCATTAGTGCGAAATAACAGTGACTTACTGGTGGGATTTGGATAGAAGGTGATCAAGTGCTCATCAGTCATCAGCTGTTCATTCAGGAAGACAAATGCGTTGTGAAAGTTAGCCAGCCCAAAACCATATAGGGTATCTGGATTAATATACCTGTCTGCACCTAACTTAAGAGCTTTTTTAATATCATAAATGTTAGCATCTGGAACTGATTGCATAAGGCAGGCTGTAAGCCCGCTTATTATGGGGCAGGCAAAAGAGGTACCATTCCCGGTCTTTATAACGCCTGGTTTTGTCTGATAACTTACATCAACCCCAAGGGCAACAATATCAGGTTTTATCCTGCCATCGGAAGTTGGACCGGCGGATGAGAACTCTGAAATTTTACCATAACCATCCACCGCTCCCGCAGCGATGACGCCTTCGGAGTCCGCAGGAGAGGTTACGTATATCCAGGGATCATCACGGGCATTGCCGGCGCTATTAACCACGATAATTCCCCTGCCGGATGCCATCTCTGCACCTCTGCTTACAAATGTAGAATTGCCATCAAGGTGGCTGTAGGTGTAATTCATGGTACTGTCATCAAACCGGGAATAACCAAGTGATGAGGTTATTATATCTGCACCTGCACTATCGGCAAATTCAGCACCTGCAACCCACAGGTCCTCCTCAATAAGGTATTCGGAAAAGCCATCTTCTGTTCTCAGAAGAAGGTAGGAGGCTTCAGGCGCGGAGCCTGTCAATGATCCGGGTAAATCTGCAGCAAGGATTGAAAGGACAGCTGTGCCATGACTGCTGTAGTTGAAAACATATTCGTTGCCAAGCACGAAATCGTAAGTATATCTAACCCTGCCTTCATTAATAAGCATGGTAAGCGATTCTATATTATCTGCATCGGCATAGCCTCCATCAAGAACTGCGATCAATACGCTTTTGCCTCTCATACCCATATCATGAAGAAAATTGCCCCTGCTAAGTTGAAGCTGCCAGTAGTATGGAGGAGCAAGAGTAAGCTCCTCTTCAATCATCAGTTTTACTGATTCTCTCATGGTTTTTGTGGAGAGGGGAGGTCTTACAAACAGTATGCTGTCAATAAAGCCAATACTTTCAATTATCTGTTCATCAAGCTGAGTAGTTGAGGCAACTGTTACGGTGTTCAGCCATTTGGATCTGCAATGGACTCTCAGACCCATCGATTGAAGGGAGTCGATATAGGGTTGATGGATACGGGTGTCATTAATATCAGTAGCAATGCCATTTTTATATCTCCGCTCTATGGCCCGTTCAGATAGGAGTTCAGACACAGGTATAATTTCCTGATTTGCGCCTCCTTTATCACTGAGATAGATCCTGTAATAATAATCAGTGTAAATACCTGTTTGTGCGAAAAGGATAAATCCAGGTAGAATTGCCAGAAACATGAATATTAGAATTCTCAAATATGGATCACACCCGGGTTTCATATCTTTCCCGTTTTCTCGGGATCTTCGATTTTTCCGCCATTTTTCTCGAGCATATCAAGGTACTCTGTTTCCTCCTTTATAAGCTCTGCACGGTTTTCGGGGATTCCGTTGTGGTAAATAATGGTCTTTTTAACTGTTCCGTCAATATTGAAGAATGTCCAGGTACCATCTCTCACATCATTTTTATACTTGCCGGTGATCTCCTTCTCACCTGTTGTATGGAATGTTTCAAAATCACCGTTCAGCTTACCTTTAATAAAGGTTGATTGAATACACAGTATTCCATCGGTATAATACTGCTTCCATGGGCCATGTTTCTGATCATTCTGATAAATAAGCTCTTCAGCCCTGTTACTGTTCCAGTGATATTTGATGCTTTCACCCTCTTTCAGATTTTTCTTATATAGCTCCCTGCAGACCAGGTAGTTCTCTATATTGGCAGAATAAAAACTCCAGTAACCTTCCCTTTTTCTTGAAAAATACATTCCTCTTGCAGCAATATAGCCGTTTGGGTGAAAAAACTCAGCCTTTACAGAGTCGCTTTCTGGATAATATAATAATTTGGATGAAAGGCCACCCTCTTCGTAGTACCTTCTAAATTCCCCAACCGGTTCATTATCTAAAAAATACCCTTCGTACTGAGGATTTTTGTTTTCGTAAAACTTTATCCAATTACCCTGCTTAAGTCCCCTTTCATCTGTGAAGTTTAATGTATCGGTTCCTTGTGCAGAGGTTGGTAACATCAGACACATTAAAAGAAATGAAAAAAGAATCTTTGTCATATGCATAGATTTATTTTAACTCAAAAATATAAAAGGGGGTGTATCAAAACAAAGAATATTCTCTATTTTATCTGTTTTAAAGGTTATGGATGGCAGAAGGCGCATATAAGTATTATATAACTGGAAAATATCAATAAGAAAGGGATATATCAAACGTGATATACCCCTTTTAAATTATGGCTAAAAGTATTATTTATTTCACCTCTTCAAAATCTACATCTGTCACCTCGTCTGCACCACCATTCTGGGGTGGACGCTCTTGCCCATCTCCGGCAGGTGCACCGGCAGCCTGTGATGCCTTGTAGATCTCCTCGGATGCGACCTTCCATTTCTCATTAAGAACATTTAACGTACTGTCAATAGCTTCAATGTCCTTGTTCTTATAAGCCTCCTTAAGATCAGCCAGGGCCTTTTCGATCGGTTCTTTTTTATCAGCAGGAAGTTTTTCACCGAATTCCTTCAGTTGCTTTTCTGTCTGGAAGATCATACTATCGGCAGTATTCAGCTTATCAACGGTCTCTTTGGCCTTCTTATCGGCCTCTTCATTTGCCTTAGCCTCATCCCTCATGCGCTTGATCTCATCATCGCTAAGCCCTGACGAAGCCTCTATCCTTATACTTTGCTCTTTACCGGTGCCCTTGTCTTTAGCTGATACGTTAAGTATGCCATTCGCATCAATATCAAATGTTACCTCAATTTGCGGGATGCCTCTGGGTGCGGGGGGTATCCCGTCGAGATGGAAACGTCCAATTGTCTTGTTGCCTGTTGCCATGGGTCTGTCACCCTGGAGAACGTGGATCTCAACTGAAGGCTGACTGTCTGCAGCTGTTGTAAAGGTTTCAGTTTTCTTGGTAGGGATTGTGGTGTTTGCCTCTATCAGACGTGTCATCACTCCACCCATTGTCTCAATTCCCAGAGAGAGGGGTGTAACATCGAGTAACAGAACATCCTTGACTTCACCGGTAAGCACACCACCCTGGATTGCTGCACCTACGGCAACGACCTCATCGGGGTTAACGCCTTTTGAAGGAATTTTTCCGAAAAACTTTTCAACTACTTCCTGGATTGCAGGTATACGCGTTGATCCTCCTACAAGAAGCACTTCATCGATATCTGAAGGTTGCATGCCTGCATCTTTCAGGGCTAGTTTACATGGTTCTACCACTGCCTGAATAAGGCTGTCAGCAAGCTTCTCAAAATTTGCCCTTGTCAGGGTTTTGACCAGGTGCTTTGGTATACCGTCAACCGGCATTATATATGGAAGATTTATCTCTGTACTGGTTGAGCTTGATAGCTCTATCTTTGCTTTTTCAGAAGCCTCCTTAAGTCTCTGGAGTGCCATCGGATCCTTTCTAAGGTCAATATTTTCATCTTTCTTGAATTCCTCTGCCAGCCAGTTAATTATCATTTCATCTAAATCGTCACCGCCAAGATGAGTATCACCATTTGTTGACTTAACTTCAAAGACGCCATCCCCAAGTTCAAGAATGGAAATATCAAAAGTTCCTCCTCCAAGATCAAATACCGCGACTTTGAGATCCTGGGATTTTTTATCCAATCCATATGCAAGCGCAGCAGCCGTTGGTTCATTGATAATCCTCTTAACTGTGAGTCCTGCTATTTCACCTGCCTCTTTTGTCGCCTGCCTCTGTGAATCACTAAAGTAAGCCGGAACGGTTATAACCGCCTCGGTAACCTCCTGTCCAAGATAATCCTCTGCAGTTTTTTTCATCTTCTGAAGGACCATAGCCGATATCTCCTGAGGAGAATACTTACGACTACCAATTTTTACCCTCGGTGTATTATTATCGCCTTTGACAACTTCATAAGGAACTCTGTTAATCTCTTTAGAAACTTTGTCAAATGTTTCTCCCATAAACCTCTTTATCGAATAGACGGTTTTTGTGGGGTTAGTGATTGCCTGCCTTTTGGCGGGATCACCGATTTTACGTTCACCATTCTCAACAAATGCCACTATCGATGGAGTAGTTCTTTTTCCTTCACTATTGGGTATTACAACCGGCTCATTAGCCTCCATAACTGAAACACATGAATTTGTTGTTCCCAGATCAATTCCAATAATTTTTCCCATTTTAGATGTTTTATTGTTATCTTTTCCCTTTTCTATATCAACGATTATGCCATCGGTGAATGACCAGCAATTTATGCTAATATGACATTTTTGAATTACCCCGGTTGTCCTATATTGCGTGAATTGTGACAAAAAGACAGGTATTAATTGCTTATTTCTGAACCTTGAGCCAGTAATAGGTGGGTTCGAACATTATTATAAAACAAATTATTAGCTTTGTCAGTGTAAACATTAAAAACTGTTATGTCAATACATAGTTCGGTAAAACGGATCACTACCCACGTACTTAATGAGATGAAACTCAAGGGAGAGAAAATTGCCATGCTTACGGCATATGATTATTCCATTGCCAGAATAGTCGATGAAGCAGGTATCGATGTTATCCTGGTTGGTGATTCAGCATCCAATGTTATGGCCGGATTTGAGACAACATTACCGATAACTCTGGATAATATGATTTACCATGCGCAATCGGTGGTAAGAGCAGTATCAAGGGCGCTCATTATTGTTGATCTTCCATTTGGAACATATCAGGGTAATTCGAAAGAAGCCCTGGCCTCTGCGATCAGGATCATGAAGGAAACAGGTGCACATGGTGTCAAACTTGAAGGGGGAAGGGAAGTATGCGAATCAGTTGAGAGGATACTTTCAGCAGGGATTCCAGTAATGGGTCACCTTGGGCTAACACCTCAGGCAATTCATAAGTTCGGCACCTATGTGGTGAGGGCAAAGGCGAACGAAGAGGCACAGCGGTTGAAAGAGGATGCAATTCTTTTAGCAGACAAGGGTGTGTTTGGTATTGTCCTGGAAAAAATTCCTGCAAAGCTTGCCGGCGAGGTTACAAAAGCAATAAGGATCCCAACCATAGGAATTGGAGCTGGTAACAAGGTGGATGGTCAGGTTCTTGTACTTCATGATATGCTAGGGATTACACAGGAGTTCTCTCCAAGATTCCTGAGAAGATATCACAATCTTTATGCTGAGATCAGCGGGGCGGTTAAGAGCTACATAAGTGATGTCCGTTCCCTGGAATTCCCCAGCGAGAAAGAACAATATTAGGTTACCCGATGGAGATCCTCTTTGAAGATAACCACCTTATAGCAGTTAACAAGAAGATATCAGACCTGGTTCTGGGCGATAAAACAGGGGATGAAACCCTTGCCGACAGGGTTAAGCAATATATAAAGCATAAGTATGACAAGCCGGGAGAGGTCTTTCTCGGAATTTGCCATCGTCTAGACAGACCGGTTAGTGGTGTTGTACTGTTTGCCAAGACATCAAAATCACTTTCCAGGCTAAACCGTGTGTTCCGGGAAAAGGAGATCAGGAAAGAATACCTGGCAATAGTAAAGGAAAGACCTCCTTTTGAGAAGGGAAAACTTGCTCATTTTCTCAAGAAGAATGAGGTTCAAAATAAATCCTATGCTTTTGACAAAATGGTGAAGGACAGCAAGGAGGCCAGCCTTTTATTCAGGTTGGTTTCCAGGACGGAACGGTACTATCTTCTTGAGATTGAACTACATACTGGCCGACATCATCAGATAAGGTGCCAGCTTGCAGCTGTAGGTTGTCCGATAAAAGGGGATCTGAAGTATGGGTACAGCCGATCCAATGATAATGGAGGGATAAGTCTACACGCCAGGAAGCTTACATTTGTTCATCCTGTCCGAAAGGAGGAGGTTGTTATTACTGCGCCCTTACCCGATGATGATATCTGGCCGCTTTTTAAAGATATGGTCTAAAATAAATGGTCGCAGGCTTTTAAACCTGCAACCATTCAGGAAACTGAAAATATCAGAGGTCAGGATTAACTTAAAATTCTATTTCTTCTTTATTATTTTTTCGGTCTCTTTAATGACCTCTTTCTCATCTCCTTCTCCACTAACAACATTAACTTTCCCATCCTTTATCGTTATTACCGCATCACCCTTGATCCTAAAGATATCCTCTCCATCAGCCGACTTTATAATTATATGCTTCTCATCGCCTTCAATCTCTTCTTTATCAATGGCATGCCAGGCTACGTCATGGTCATCTTCATCAACCATAAGTAGTATCTTGTCATCACCTTTATTCATCACCTTTACAAAAAAAGATCCCTCATGATCCAGATCAGATTCTTCACCTACATGAAGGTGAAGATCTTTACCCCTGATTATTTTAAAGCCATGCTTTTCCCCGATTGAATCACCTTCGGTCGTAGCTATTGTCCAGCTTAGATTTTTTCCATCTTCATCTGTAGCTACAATAGTTTCACCTTCCGCAGATATATATACCAAGCCTTTACCTTCTCCGAAACCGATATCCTTTAAATCCTTAAAATCAGCAACAGTAGTGTCAATGACTACTTTTTCTCCCTTGTCGTCAACAGTAACAATTTTTACCCTGGTAACTGTTTTCTTCTCCTGGGCTTTCACTGCTGGTCCAAAAGCAAAAGAGAATGTCAGTAACATTGTTGTGAATATACAGGTCCTTTTCATTTTGATAGCTTTTAGTTTACCTTTACAAAGCTATAACATATTTAATTTCCGGTAGTTAATGTGTGGTTAAAAGTAGTTAAGGAAAAGTTAAAATAGACCATACATATATTATATAGTTATATTTTTGTGTTATGCGAAGTTGGAAGTTTATAGGACTTGTGTCGCTGATGATCATATCATTGCTTGGAATAATATGGGTGCAACTGATATGGATTAACAATGCATTGGGAGTACGCAATGATCTTTTTGAGGGATCTGTGTTCCAGAGTTTGCAGAGCACAGCCAGAAAAATTGAGTCAGCCCGTCAGTTGGAATTCTATCGAAGGATGATGGAGGCTGATTCGATCCTTCAGTCAAAAGCCTCAGAATTTTTTAATGAGCGGGGATTTGAAATGGGTATTTCTGAGCCCGGCATACCTATGAAAACTATTCCCGGGGGATCTGCAGAATCATTTTCGATCATGATAAACGACGATGGAAATGAGATATCGCTCTCAGGTGATTTCCACTCTTATATCATTCAGGACACCATTATGCCAGGCGGGCAGCCAAAGATAGTTGTAAGGCAACCCGAACCTGATCCCCTGAAAAGAAGTATGTATTGGGATTTAAATCCTGTTGAGTTTCAGAGATGGATCATGCGTCGTACTGAAGAGCTGAGGAAGATGGGAGACCGCATGGTCTCAGAGATTTATAACTGGGAGCAGACCGCCCCAACAAACAGCAGGCTGGTTTATGAAACTCTTAAGAGCGAACTGGGTAACCAGGGTATTTTCACACCCTTTGAGTTTGCATTGATTGAAAACAACCAGATTATCGACGGTATATTCAGAAAGGGCACTGAGTCAGATTTTCTGGCCAGCAATTATACTGTCGGATTATTTACTGATAATCTGATAAAAAAGAATTCAAGGCTGGCCCTCTACTTCCCGGAGAAGAAAAACTATGTACTTGGATCGATGTCGTTCCTGCTGGGAGGCTCAATGCTTTTTTCCATAATAATTCTGATAACTTTTACTTTGAGTATATTCTTTATTATAAGGCAAAAGAAGATATCTGAAATGAAGTCCGACTTCATTAACAACATGACTCACGAATTCAAGACACCAATTGCTACAATATCATTGGCTGCAGACACTATTTCGAACCCGAAAATCATTAATGACAGCGAAAGGGTGAAGCACTTTGTCGGGATGATCAAAAAAGAAAACATTCGTATGCACAAACAGGTCGAAAATTTACTTCAGATCTCATCCCTGGAAAAGAGGGAAATTGAATTCAGATTTGAAATTGTCGACATCCATTCAATCATTAAGCGATCGATCGAAACCATTGAAATACAGGTTGAGGGAAAAAACGGGAATATCTTCTTCTACCCTGAAGCCAATGACCCGGAGATAAGTGGCGACAGGGAACATCTTACAAATCTTGTTCATAATCTGCTTGATAATGCCAATAAGTATTCAGATGCTGAACCTGAAATAACTGTCAGAACTGAAGCTGTCAATGGTGAGCTGTCAATAACTGTGGAGGACAAAGGAATGGGTATGACCAAGTCGGTACAGGCGAAAATATTTGACAGGTTCTATCGTCAGTCAGGTGGAAATATACACAACGTCAAGGGATTCGGGTTGGGATTAAGCTATGTGAAGGCCATTGTTGATGCCCATCAGGGTCATATTCAGGTTTATAGTGAACCAGGAAAAGGAACCAGATTTGTTGTATATTTGCCCTATTCCAGATAAAAAAAATGGAAAAACCTTGTAAAATATTTCTTGTTGAAGATGACCTGAGCTTTGGCTCGGTACTTAAATCATACCTTGAGATCAATGAGTTCACGGTCCAATGGGTCGATGATGGTATGTATGCAATGGAGCTGTTTAGAAAAGGGGAGTGGGATCTCTGCATACTTGATATTATGCTTCCAAATGTGGATGGTTTTACAATTGCTTCAGAGATCAGGAGTATCAATAGCGAAGTGCCAATAATATTTCTCTCAGCCAGGAAGTTAAAGGAAGATGTGCTCAAGGGATATGGACTGGGAGCCGATGATTATATAACAAAACCATTTGACACAGACATCCTTCTGGCGAAGATAAAAGCTATCGTAGGAAGGAGCAGTTTTTCCAGGAGCAAGGGTGATCTGATGCAGGTAGGACTTTTTGAGTTTAACCGCAAGCTACGCACACTAAAAGCAGGTGATGAGGTAAGAAAACTCTCACCCAAAGAGGCCCAACTTCTTGAGCTTCTGGCCGGGATACCAAACAGCCTTTTAAGCAGGGAGGTAGCCCTCAAGACAATTTGGGGTTCAGATGATTACTTTACTGCCAGGAGCATGGATGTTTACATCACCAAGCTGAGAAAATACCTTTCTGATGATCCTTCGATCGAAATAAAGAATATTCATGGATCAGGATTCCAGATGGTTATCACAAATGAAGGCTAACCGCTGAATCTGTCAAATCTGAATCTAAGTGGCAGAAGAGTATCAATCCCTTCAATTATATGGGTATGTTGCTCACCGTAAAGGATGATCTTTATTGGTCTGCCAGTGCGATCTTCCTCTTCAGCAATGAGTTGTCTGCAGTTCCCGCATGGTGAAACGGGCTCGTTTGTAACTCTGTCCTCTTTAAGGGCACAAATGGCAATGGTAAGGATCTTATTCTCCGGATAGTTTGCCCCGGTATATGACAGAACTGTTCTTTCAGCACATGAGCCAGACGGAAATGCAGCATTCTCACGGTTGTTACCATTAAGAATCATACCATTATCAAGAAGAACCGATGCCCCTACCTTAAATGAAGAGTAGGGTGCATATGCCTTAGCTGCAGCCTCCACTGCGGATTTGACCAGATCCCTTTCTGCTTCGGGAAGTGAGTCAATACTTCTTACATCGATGATCTCTGAACCTGATTCTCTGGCCACCTTCCTCCTTACTGATTGGTTATATGTTTAAAAATAACAAAATAAGTTAATTAAATTTCTTTTAGCGATAAAGTATTTGAAAACCGGATCGGCTATTTTTGGACAAAACAATTAAGATGAGAAACTATATTCCGATAATTATACTTGTATTTTTACTCTCTTCATGCCACTCGTCGCGAAATATATCCAGTACCAACCTGCCCGATACTCATTATGACAGGTTTGTTGCAGTATATGTATCAAGGTATGCTGATCAGGCTATGAGTGAAATGCAGCGCACAGGAGTACCGGCAAGCATCACCCTCGCCCAGGGAATGATTGAATCAGACTACGGCAGGAGCAGGCTTGCAACAGAGGCAAATAACCATTTCGGCATAAAGTGTCATAGCGATTGGCAAGGGGGAAAGATCTATCATGATGATGATAGACGTCGGGAATGCTTCAGAAAGTATAACAGGGTGGAAGATTCCTTTCTTGATCATTCTGATTTCCTGATGAACGGAACAAGATACAGTTTCCTGTTCGATCTTCCTCCTGATGATTACAAGGAATGGGCCCGTGGTCTGAAGAAGGCCGGTTATGCTACCAATCCGAAATATGCCAGCATGCTCATAAACATGATAGAGGAGAATATGCTTTATCTGTACGACAGACAGTCACTGGGCAGGGAGGAAAGAGTCAGGGAGGTCAGGGTAGAAGAACCTGAAACAAATGATGAGCTGGTTATAGCAAGCTCCGGTATCAGGGTCGGGGAGAAGAATCGAATCCAATATATCGTTATTAATGAGAATGATACCTATGAATCGATTATTGAGGAGTTTGGCCTGATGAGCTGGGAACTGTTCAGGTACAACGATCTTGACGATGAAGCAGAACCGGTCCCCGGTCAGATCATATATTTACAGCCTAAGAGAAACAGGGCTGAGGTGGGTAATGACTATCATATTGTTAAGGAGGGGGAGACTATGCATTCCATCTCCCAGAAGTATGGTATCAAGCTAAAGGTACTGTACGAAAAGAATCATATCTTAATAAACAGGGAACCTGTTATTGGAACAGAGCTATGGCTGCGTAGAACTAAGCCGGAAGGACTTTAGCGATTGTATATCCGGACAGGTCATAGCCTCTCATAAACTCTTCAATACTCATTATCTTTTTTCCTTCGGCCTGTACTTTTCTGAGTTTTATCTGTCCGCCCGATACTGTTATAATCAGCTTCTTCTTATTATCGGTAATAATGGTCCCGGGTTCAAGTGAGTGTTTGGCATCAACAATTTCAGCCTCAAGGATCTTGAGCGTTGTTCTTTTTCCTTCTTTTTCAAGTATCGTTCTGGCACCGGGATAGGGAGCCATGCCTCGTATATGATTAAATACCGTGTCGGGTCTGTTGCTCCAGTCAATTATACAGTCTTTTGGAAAGATTCTGGGGGCGATCCTTATCTCATTTAATTCATTTAGAAACTCATCCTGCGGCACTGCCGCTATATCCTTCCTGAGAAGTTTATCTATAGTGGTAATCAGCAGCTTAGCACCTGTCCTCATCAGTCTGTCGTGGAGATCACCTGCATTCTCATTCATACCTATTGCTACCTTTTCCCGCATAAGGATCTTACCTGTATCGATCTCTTCATCAATAATGAAGGTTGTCACTCCGGTATAATGTTCGCCATTGATTATTGCATGGTTAATCGGGGCAGCACCCCTGTATTGCGGCAGTAATGAAGCATGAAGGTTAATGGTTCCATATGGCGGGATCTTCCAGACATGTGCAGGCAGCAAACGGAAAGCAACCACTACGATAAGATCCGGGCGGAGATCGCTGAGTTGCTTCAGAAATTCAGGGTCCTTCAGATTTGGCGGTTGAAGCAGATTGAGACAATTACTTAAAGCATACATAGCTACAGGCGATTTGCGGATATTCCTTCCTCTGCCCGCCGCCTTGTCCGGAGCAGATACTACCCCTACTACGTCATAATTGTTCATCAGCAGCGACCCGAGGCTTGCCACAGCAAATTCAGGGGTACCCATAAAGACGATACGTGGTTTTTCTGTCATGCCGTATGAATCGCGGGTCACTTAACCTTCCTATCGCCCCTGGAGCAGGTCAGGGAGTGGCCCATTTTATCAGCTTTAGTCTTCAGGTAGAACTCATTGAAGGGATTTGGCTCGATTTCAAGGGGCAATGTCTCAATTATTTTGATTCCGTATCCTTCAAGACCAGCTCTTTTTACAGGGTTATTTGATATTAACTTAATTTTACCCAAACCCAGTTCGTGCATTATATTGGCACCTACACCGTAGTCTCTCTCATCCTCATTGAAACCGAGTTCAATATTGGCCTCAACCGTATCCCTGCCTTCCTCCTGTAACTTATAGCTCTTTATCTTATTGAGTAGTCCAATACCTCTTCCTTCCTGGCTAAGGTATATTACAGCACCTCTTCCATCTGCCTCAACCATTTTCATGGCTTGATGAAGCTGGGGTCCGCAATCACATCTAAGCGATCCGAAGATGTCACCTGTGAAGCATGATGAGTGGACTCTTACAAGAACAGGTTCCTCTTTACTCCAATTTCCTTTTATAAGTGCTGCATGTTCCAGACCATTGCTAATTTGCCTGAAAGGAACGAAATTGAATTCTCCAAACTCTGTTGGGAGGGTAACCATCTCACCCTTTTCGAGGATCGTCTCTTCCTGCAGCCTGAAGGTGATAAGGTCCGCTATAGAGATAATTTTAATATCGAATTTTCCGGAGATCTTCATCAGATCAGGCAATCTTGCCATAGTGCCATCTTCATTCATTATCTCCACAAGGGCTCCGCCCGGTCTCAACCCTGCCAGCCGTGTGAGATCAACGACCGCCTCAGTATGTCCTGCCCGTCTGAGCACACCCCTTGATTTGGCCTTAAGAGGGAATATGTGTCCGGGACGTCCGAGCTGTTCAGGTCTGGTGTCCGGATCAACCAGGGCGTTGATGGTGAGGGCACGGTCGGAGGCCGATATACCCGTTGTTGTATTCTGGCTTATAAGATCAACACTTACGGTAAACTGTGTTTCATGATATGAGGTGTTCTGCCCGACCATGAGATCAAGTTCAAGCTCTTCACATCTCTCCTCAGCGAGGGGCGCACAAATGAGCCCCCTGCCATGGGTAGCCATAAAGTTTACAATTTCAGGTGTAATTAGTTCTGCTGCACAGATAAAATCTCCCTCATTCTCCCGGTCTTCGTCATCCACAACGATTATCAGATTGCCGTTCCGAATATCCTCTATAGCTTCCTCTATGCTGTTAAATCTGAATTTGGACATGTTTACACAACTCTTTTAGTGGGTTCCCATATACCTGACTTGATGCCCCTGATAAACTTGAATAAACCTGCAAGGAGTGCCAGGTTCATGATACAAAAATGTGTGAGAAACCTTAAAGGCACCAGCCTAATTTTCAGTCTCTGAAGCATTAAATCAAGTGTCGGCAAAAGTATCAAAATTAACTGGATGATAAAAAGAAGAAAATAGAAAAATGAGGATTTTACCATTATTAAATTGAGGATTAGGGCGGTAATATATAACTGGGGCCCCAACCATCTTAGTACTTTATGTGAAATAAACCTGAAAGTCAGTCTTTTCCATGGCTTGAGGAGCAGTCCTGAGAAGAAGGATAAATTTTGAAAGTTGCCTGCAGATATCCTGACCTTTCTCCTGTACTCACTTCTCAAACTGCTGCTAAAATTGCTAACCACAGGTGCTTTCCGGCATACAGCAGTTTTATATCCTTTCAGAAGGATATTCATACAGATAAAAAAATCATCCACCAGGTGGTTATGGGGCACATTTACATACAGTTCATTCCTGATAGCGTAGAACCCTCCGGAAGGGCCCATCATACATCCTGAGAGTTTACTTTCGTTCTCTTTCAGCCTTGATTCAAGGTATTGATAGGTCATTTCCTGCACATTTATCGCTGTACTATCATCCTCAGGGAGCCTGATAATTGAATCGACAAGACCGATCTCAGGATCATAAAAGGGTGCAACGATCATCCTGATCGTCTCCCTTTCAGGGAAAAGATCTGCATCGGTGATGATCAGAATAGTACCTTTTGCCAGTTTTCTAATATCATTTATAACTTCAGGTTTACCTCTTCTTTTCCTGTAGGGAACATACCTTAACGAATCATACTGTGAGGCCAGGTCTTCCAGTATCCTGTTTGTATAATCATTCGAATTATCAGAACCAACGATCAGTTCAAGCTTGTCGGCCGGATAATCGGAATTATAAACAGATCTTATCTTTCGTTCGATCACTGCGGCCTCATTGTGAACTGATAATAATACCGATACTTCAGGGAGGAATTCCTCGCTTAGCGAAATCCCCTTACCCGTAAAGTGTGCTGCCAGGGACATACTCAGGGGGTAGATCAGATATGAGTAAATCAGTGATCCATTCAGAATCCAGAAGAGGATTTCAAGTGTCATTGATCAAAGTAGAATAAAAGCTGTTCAATCTTTCCGAAAGCTCTAAATTATCAAAATATTCGTAAAAAATCCCTGAGATCTCTTTCCCATATGATTCCACCTTTTGCGGATGTTTAAGCAGGGAACAAATTGCCCGGGCCATTTCATCCGGTTTGTCGGATATCATAAGCCTGCTTTTTATCTCATCGGGCAGGCCTTCAGCCCCTTTGGTTGTGGTTACGACTGCTGTGCCGGCAGCAAGTGCTTCCAGTATCTTTATTCTGAGACCTGACCCGGAAAAGAGAGGGACAACCTCAATTAAATGATCGCTTAAGAATGATAATGAATCAGCTGGTTCGCCCTGATAATCGATTTTGTACTTATTGAAAACCGTCAACATTCCCTTCGAGGGATTTCTGCCCGCTACTGTGAACCTGAGGTTAGGGAATTCAGAAACTATCCTGGGGAATACTCTCTCCACAAACCATTTCAATCCGTTCTGATTGGGTATCCAGTCAAGCGAACCTATAAAGCATAACTCATGTATTGTTTTGCCTGGTTTCCCCTGTCGATTTTGAGCCAAACGTAGATCAGGATATATAACGACACAACTTTTGCAGATACTATTGTGCTCAAACCAGTCCAGGTCTGTTTTACTGATCGCTATAATACCGTCGATCCCGGATAAAAATTCCCTTTCGACTATTCTTATTCTCCTGGCCAGGTTCCGGAAGTATTGCTTTCTTATAAAAGAATTTGTTTCGAGCGCCAAACCGGTCCAGATATTGTTTTCAACATTATGTGTGCGGACTACAATCTTCGCTTCCGGGTGTTCCCTGATCACTGGTAGATAATTATAAAGGGATATTCCTTCGAACTGAATAATATCATAGGGGTTGTTCCGAAGATGGTTTTTGATTGTTTTTTTCAGTGTTTTTGACCGGAACCTGGAGAAATTATAGGGTTCATTTGAAAAGAGCAGGTTACTTATAATATCTATTTTACTTATTGAAGTATCAATGTCTACTGTAATGAGCTGACACGACTGTTTAACCTCTTCGTTAATATTGTTGGGATCAGAATAGTGTTTTGAGCTGTTTAGAGCGATTAAGGTTACCTGGTGTCCTGCATTATGAAGTATTCTTATCATGTTTGCTGTTGCCACGGCCCCTCCGCTGTTGGAAGGCCAGGGAACCTTATCAGATAAAAGGAGGATGTTCATTATTTAATCCCTTTTTCTGAGAATGACCCGGACGATCCTTTTAAAGAAGAGAGTGTATGTCTCGGTATTCATTATTGCAGAGTCTGTGGTTGCCTTGTAGGTAAGAAACATACCGAGGGGAAACAGGATAAGGGTTGCAGCCCACATACCTGTTACACTGTCGGCAAGTCCTTCCTTTGCCATCTTTTCTCCGGTAAGTGAAAGAACGTAGTAGACAACAAAAAAGAGTACTGATATCACTATCGGCATGCCTAATCCTCCTTTCCTGATGATTGCCCCCAGGGGAGCCCCGATGAAAAAGAATATCAGGCAGGCGATCGAAAGGGTGAATTTCTTATGCCATTCATTTTCATATTTCCTGAGGTCTTTCTTATCACGATGGATGGTTTGAAATTTATCGGTTATGTATTTTGAACCGTTCCGGGCATTCATCAGGGCAAATGAAATAACAGCAGAGCGTTCACCATCACTCAGTGTGGCCATCAGGGAATCAGGTATGAATCTTATGTAATCATATTTAATTGTGTCATTTTCATTTTTCTGATATCTATCCATGTTTCTCCTGGAATAGAGTTTTGTTGCCAGGTATTCTCTCGAATAGCTCGCCTTCCGGTTATCGAGTCTGTTGTTCAGTGAATCTATATAGTAATCAAGCTGGTAAATATCGAGACTCTTTTCATTTGACTTGAAGAGGTTCAGATCGCTTCTGTTGAAGTCAAATCCGCTTAGTTCCACGATCAATTCCTGCTCTTTGAACCTGTCACTGCGAAAAGGATACTTCTTTTCGTCTATTGACCTGCTCTCTTCCTTGAGATCGGTATATGCATAGCCATTGTAGAGGGTGAATATCAGCCCGGCCTCATCAGGGGTCATTCTCATATAACCTGAATCGGCAAATACTACTGAACTGTTCCCTGATCCATCCCGATGATCATAGATCAGTATTTTTTCAAGCTTATTGGTTTCAGGATCTTTCTTGCTGATCTTAATGCTGAATCCATCTATCCCGTTATAGAATGTCCCTGCTTGTATATTCAGTTCAGGTCTTTTTCTCTGTATGTCGTACATCAGGGTCCTTGCTTTCCTGCTGGAGTAGGGCAGTACGTTGTTTATGAAAAAGAAGGAAGCGATGCTTATCATAAATATGAGGATGATCAGTGGGAACATCAATCTTTGCAGGGGGATCCCTGATGATTTTAAGGCAGTCAGCTCGAAATTCTCACCCATATTCCCGAAGGTCATGAGGGAAGCCATCATGATACCCAGGGGCAGGGCTGTTGGAACAAAAACCAGTGAAAACTGGAATAGCAATTCCAGAAGGATCTTAATCTCCAGTCCTTTACCTGCCATATCATCAACATACATCCAGAGGAACTGCATTATCTGAATGAACAGAACAATGAAGAAGGTAAGTATCAGAGGACCTACAAATGACTTAAGCACAAACCAGTCAATTCTCTTCACAGCATATAAATTTGACCATCAAACTTACTGGTTTTTTCCATGAATTGAAACAGGGTGAATTCAGAAGCCGATTACCTTTTTAAGTTCAGAAATCTGTGTATCCCAAAGGTTGACAGCATCATCTTTCTCTTCAGGGTCAGCGAAGTCAGTTATCAGAAGGGCAACTTCACCGGTAAGCTCATCAATGTTAAGCTTGAATTCAAAGTATTTCTCCTGCATATCATCGTTATCGAGCCATTTGAATTTAACCTGTTTATTATCTTTTAAAAGAACCAGCTGGGTTTTGTATTCGTAATTGTCCCAGAAGAAGATGAATGTATTTCCATCAACCTGCACATCATCGGCAAACCATTCGGCAAGACCCTCGGCTGTACTTAATCTTGAGAAGAGAACCTTAGGGGAACTATTGAGAGTATATTCAAGTTCATATTTTTGTTTCATTACATTTGAATTGGTTTATCAGGATTACCATCTACTGCAATATAGAAAAAATAATATAAATAAAAAATGTGAGTAGTTCTTTACCAATTATGTATTATATTTGCACCCGCAAATGCAGGATAATTGGCTGTGTCATGAAATTCTGCCAGATTCACGCCGAGATACCTGCCTGCCGGTCTCCGGATGCTTACGCTACAGCTTCAGCAGCAGCGTGCGGCCATAATCTTTGGCGACGACTCGCAGGCAGGGCTCAGGTGGTCCCGGTTTTTAAGAAATTTATAATTTCGAAAAAAAATCGAGGATCCCCGAAATGAAACAAAATCAGGGATTTTGTCCATTTCGGGATTAGAGCGCATGATTTTCACGTTCTTTAAGTAAATTAATTCTGGCGAGATAGCTCAGATGGTTAGAGCGCAGGATTCATAATCCTGAGGTCCGGGGTTCAATTCCCCGTCTCGCTACAAAGTACCATATTTAAACATATTCCAATTTTACAGCATTTTACACAAGAGCCCCATTTTACGGGGCTTTTCTTATTTATGCCTGTTAAGAAGTGTAAAGAATAGTTAATAAATAACGCATAAATGTTTCTAATATGTTTCCATTTTTGTATATTGCAAGTAGAAACTAAAAACAGCGACATGGGAAAATGTACTTTTTACCTGTTGAATCCTTACGTAAAAGGAGCCAAAAACAAAACTAAAAAACTCGCACCTAATAAGTGCCGGGTTTATTGCGTTCTGATCGTAGACCGTGACCACATGTTAAAGATGAAAACTGAACATTTTTGCTATCCTGAGCAGTGGGATTTTACACGTAAGGAGAAAAAGCGGAAGCTGACAGGTGCGCCGGATTTTAATAGACGGCTCCAATTGTTTGCCGGAAAAATTGAAGGTCGTTATCTGGCGATACGTGAGGAGTTCCCGGACATGCCATTTAGCCAAATTGCAATGAAGTTGAAATCATTTGCTAAAACCCTGGAACTGCCCGATGATAAAAAGATAAAGGATTTTTTCTCTTATATTGATATGTACAAAGAAAGCCTTGAAGGAAAATATTCAAAGGGCAGTGTTCAGAAAGTAGGGACCTTCAAAAATTCGCTTAGGGAATTTACTACTCAATATCCCGATTATAAGCATTTGACGTTCTCAATGATTGATCACCAGTTTTATGATAGCTTCAAGAAATACTTGCGTACAAAAGGAGCGTCAGGCAGGCAGAAAACAAGACCGGAAGGCTCTCAAACAGGGCTTTTACTCGATACTCAGGCAAAGTATATAGAGACCTTGAAATCATTCCTTAAATGGGCTGAAAAACGCAATTACAACCGTTACAGGATATATCTTGAGTTTAAGCAATACGGTGACACTGAGCGTAAGCATAAAGCCGCAAAACAGGACGTTATATCATTAACATTGCCGGAGCTGGTGAAGTTGTATAATTTTGATCTGAGCAAACGGGAAGCACTTGAGAGGGTACGTGATCTGTTTTGCTTTGCAGTATTTACAGGGCAAAGGTGGGCCGATATAGTTTCCTTCGATCAAGATGATTTAGATGGTGATATATGGAGCTTCCGGGCGCAAAAGACATCAAAGAAAACCGAAATAGATTTAGTGGGATTTGCTGAACCGGCCTTAGATATATTGAAGAAATATGATTATCAACTGCCAAAGATAAGCTCACAGAAATTTAATGAACATCTTAAGGAGATTGGTAAAATGGCAGGTATTGATACACCTGTTAAAATTAGCCGTTGGGTGGGCTCAAAGGAGATAATTATCAAGAAGCCCAAATATGAATTTATGAGCGCACACACGGCACGAAAATCTTGCGTTTCAATTCTGTTGAACGAGTATAAAGAAAGTATTGTAAATGTTTTGCAAATCACTGGTCATTCATCTGTTGACACGTTGCAACGATATATGAGCATTGACAGGGAATCAAGACGTAAGTCAATGGAGGAGAACCCAAATGCAATGAAAACACCGCTCAGGATCAAAAGGAAAACAGGGTAAAAATTGTACTCAATTCATTGAGAGGTTCCCTGACAGGAGCCTCTTTTTTTTGGAATGAATATAAATAATAATGTTTTTTGTATAAAGGTTTGTTTATATCATTTCTTCTGTATAGCTTGCACCCGAAAACCAAAAAGCTGCTGAAGAACATAGCTGTAGAACATATATTTCGTTGACAAATATCAATTCTAAAGCTGCATAAAAGCAGTTAAACAGATCGCAAACAGTGAAATTGCGATTATGTAATACCTAAAGTTAACCATGAAAAGACCTAATTAATTTAGGTTTGGTTTTACGTAATCTAATTTATATGAGCGATCAAAAATTATTGAATCTTATCAAAACAGCTGTCCGGGAAGTTCTTACAGAGGATTCAGCGGACACCACCGATCCTACTTTGTACTCCACAATGGAGGCCTGTTTAATCCTACACATTTCTATACCTACACTTAGGAAATATGAAAGTCAGGGGTTAGTAACCTGTACCCGGATCGGAAACCGTATTTGGTGGACAAAGCTGGATCTGGTCAAAGCCGCTGAGACAATCGCCGAGATCAAAAATAAATGGGCTGTAAAAGCGGAGGTGGTGAAATGACGAACTCAATCATTTTAGAGCAGTTGACCAGAGATGATCTGAAGGGTCTAATAAGTGAGGTAATCAGGCAGGAATTGACAAACCACAAACAGGTAACACCTGAATCGGAACCACGCAAACCATTAAGCCAGAATGAAGCCGCAAAGTATTTTGGTAAGACCAGACAGACCGTAACTTCATGGCGAAAAAAAGGAATCATAAAAGGTCACAATATTAATGGCAGAATATTCTTTTTTCAAGATGAACTTGAAACAGCAATAAGCAAGGTTTAGCATTTATTATGCTATACATTGAGCAGTTAAATAGCTAATTATCATTTAGATAAAAAGATGTTAATAAAATATTGGAAATATAATGGAAATGACAATTTAACACAATGAGCGAACTCTCAGAAAAAGCAAGGCAACAACAAAAATTAGCTTTGGATTTTCCGTTATCCCGGATTTTTCCGGTTGTCAGTTTAGCACCCCTGGAACGGACACTGGCTTGGCGCAAAATCAAAGCATCCCGGAAAAAAGTGATTAATTATAGAAAACAGAAATGAATGATCTGGATATAAATATTGTTCAAGAGATTAACATCCTGCATGGTGGGAAATATCAGGTAATGCCAGATATGACAACGGAACAATTTGAAGCTCTAAGGGCTGATATATTAGAACGTGGTGTATTAACTCCAATTGATATTGATGAAGAGGGTACTGTATTAGACGGTCATCACCGATTAAAAGCCTGCAAAGAATTAAACATTACAGATTATCCGACAATTATACGGCCGGGACTTACTGAAGAACAGAAACGGATATTTGCCAGAAAAAGTAATATGATGCGCCGGCACTTAAACCGTAAACAGATACAGGGAATTCTTAAAAATCAATTAATAGATACACCGGATTGGGCAGACAATCGGATAGGTCAGGAGTTAGGTATTGATGGGAAAACGGTCAGAACTATGCGGCTGAAGCTGGAATCTACTTCGGAAATTCCGAAGTTGGAAAAGTTAAAAGGTATTGATGGGAAAGAACGGCCGGTTAAAAAACCTGCTATAATGGTAGCTTCGGAAAGGGAGCGGGATAAAATATTGCAGAAATTAAAAGATTCAGGTTTCGATATTTCAAAACTTCCTTCAGAATTTATAGAGGGCGGAAATACATTTATATTTTTTGATCCTGGTTATGATCCTTTTTATGGTGTAAATGAAGAACAAATGAAGGAATGGAAAATATTTCAGCTTTTTCTTTTAAAAAAACGAAAAAGCATGGAAACAATTATTGGCGTAAATTCTCATATTGAATGGATACGACAACATAGTTTTATAACTCCCTCTGAATGGTTAGGTGAAATAGGTCAAAAATGGAGAAAAAGTGTTTATATGAATCCATGTCCGAAAGCCTTAAAGCCTTGGGAAGATTATTTGAATAAGGAATTGGCATTGGAGCAAAAAATTGAATTTACAATTTAACACAATGAGCGAACTAAGTGAAAAAGCAAGGAAACTGAAAAATGCATACATCCGTCAGTGGAGACTAAAGAACCCCGATAAGGTCCGGCAGTATACAAAGACCTATTGGGAACGGCAAGCCGATCCTATTGGTGCAGAGGTCAGAAAATTGAGCCAGCAAGGACTAAGCCAGAGACAAATTGCTGAACGTCTTAATATATCTCTGGGAACGACGAACAAAATGTTGAACATTTGATGAACACGAATAACACATACTATATTCAGATGCCAAAGAAAGTTACTGAGATACTACCAACGTGGGAAGGGAATAAGCCCTTTAAGGGTTTTAACATTGATAATCTTCGAATCATAATATCCATAATTTGCACGCATCTACGAAAAGACGTAAGGGGAAATATATATGCACAATTGAAAATGGAAATTTTGCGGCTGAAGGTGTGGAACGCTGAAAAATATATTCACCTGTTAATTGAGTCCGGGATCATTGAGCGAATAGGAGGCTATGTTATTAAAAGCCACGCATACAAATACCGTTTTACTTCAGCCTATCAAAGTCCACCAGTAACCATTGAACTGAAAAATCAAAAGTTGATCAGAAAGATATATAAAATCAATGCTAGTGCTGGGAGAAAACAAAAAAGGCAATATCCGAAACAGAATAGGCAAATTAAAAGCATGACTGTAAACTTTGACAATGCTATAAAACTATCAAAAAACAAATTCCCAGATCCAGCCCAGGTAGAAAAACTCAGCTATGCAATTGGTGCTATAACACGAATCCAGAATAAAGAGTTTTATCATCGAGTTGATGAAACCGGCAACCGTTTGCACACCAATTTAACTAACCTCCCGAAATTCCTGAGAGGTGAAATCCAGATCAATCAAAAATATATATCCGGGGTGGATATTCGTAACTCTCAACCCTATATGGCAGGTAAATATTTAACAGATCCGGAAAGCGGAAAAGAGTTTTTTCCAGGTGAATATCCTTTAAAGATGTTGAAATGTTTGCGACTATCTGAACAACAGGACGTTAAAAGATTCCTCTCTTTGACTTCTCAGGCGGAATTTTACAATTACCTGGAGACAGAATTTAATAAAAGAGGGTTGAAATATGAGGGAGCTGAATTGAAAACCAAAATATTTCAGATCCTATTCGATAAAAATCGTCACACAAGCAAAGAGAAGCGAATATTCTATGAGTTGTTTCCCAGTGTTGAGAAGGCTTTTTCAGTTCTGAGAATGGGCAATTATACAAATTTTGTTAATAGCCTTCAGAGAATGGAGAGCTATGTTGTTCTGGATATAATTCTAAACCGATTGAATTGTGAAAACCCGGATATGGTAGCCACACCAATCTATGATAGTATATGCACCTCAATTGCTACTGATGACATTGAAACCGTTCAAAATGTAATGACTGAGGAGCTGACAAAGTTTGTAGGACTTCCTCCTGTTTTGAAAGTTGAAAATTTTGACCGACCTCATTTTTTAACCTCAAATTCATCTTTTTAGCTATGAAATACAGTAAGAAGAAGAGGCAGGCAGGAAGAGGGAGAGAAGGATAGACCATTATGATGCAGGAATTTGTTATAAATGATTGATTAATAAAGAAATAAGTTATATAGAAAAATGGGTCGGATAAAAAACATTAAGATAAAATACTCTGTGATTCGTGGTGGATCATAGAGTCCAGTTCCGGGGTCGGGTCCCGGCCCTGGGGCTTATTTAAAAATTGAATTGATATGAAAGCTAAAGAAATTGAAGCATTGGAAAAGTACGTTAAAACGGAATGTGAATATCAGAACGAATTTGTTTTTAAAATGCTTTGTGAAATATTGCAGCAAGGGCAATTTGAAAATCCCGAAATACCTTTAAAGTTGTTTAGTATTGCTGAACCCCTTTTTACTGAATATATTGAACACCCGTTAAAAGCTGTTCAACTATTTACCAGTGAAATGGATAAAGAGAAACTTAACCCGAACCAACGGCTGTTTGTTTATGAATGGGTTATTAAATATATAAAGCAGTCAGAATTTGGAGAAATAGACTTAACCCCGATAGAGAATTTGCTGAACAGCCAAAAAGAGAAGCTGAAAGCAGAAAACGAGCCTGTTAAGCTATTAACTAAAAACATTAGGGAAACACTTAAAGAATTAATTCAAACGGAATTTGAAAAGTTACCCGATACCCTCAAAGAACTTGAACCCGTTCAGCGGTTAAACATTCTTTGCAAACTGATACCGTTTGTTTTGCCAAAAGTTGAAAGCGTAAACCATGAATTGGGTGAACCCAGATAAAAAAGTATTGAGGAGTTTTAAATGGTAAAGTTCCTTAAAGATTTAGGTTTTATTTCAAAATAAATTTCAGATGCCAAAGTTCCCGACCTTTCCCACATTGTACGATGACTGCAAAACAGTAAGCATTTCCGACTTGAAACGCTGGGAATATCTCAAACCGAACCAATATAAAAGCGGAGTAATCACATGGAGCAGGCACGGGAACAAAACAGGCAGTATTTCCATTGCAGTAAATACTCATACCGAAAGTCCGTACATGGAACTGGATTACACTTGCGACAAAACCCCTATTAATTACCGTATTCAGCTTGTAACAATTCCTTCCAATTTAGGCAAGGGGGTTGTTTGGTTTTTCATTTGTCCCCGAACTGGAAGGCGTTGCCGAAAGCTACATTGTGCAGATACTTACTTTTGCCACCGTTCAGCGTTTAGAGGTTGTATGTACGATTGCCAAACAAAGAGTAAATATTACAGAAATCTGGATAAAAGGCTGGGTGCATACTTTAAAACAGACCGGCTTTATGAGCAGCTGTACGAAAAGCATTTCAAAAAAAACTATGCCGGAAAGCCAACTAAAAAATATTTGCGAATAATGGAACAAATACAGCAAGCCGAACGTGTACCTTACTACGAAATTGAACGGTTAATGATAAAATGAAAAATGAAATGAAAAGTATCTAATTACCAATAAAGTAAGCAGGTCAGTTAACCCAATGAAGTTAAAAGTGCTTATTCCAAGTTATACGATTTAATAACTTGAAGAAATAAGAAGCTTCAGAGAATAATACAGCCGTTCTTAACATTGGAGTGTATTCTATTTAGATACTTGTTTCTATTAACAGTTTATTTTGTTATTTATCAAGTTTATGTTAAATTCTTTATAGTTTTGTTTGTAAGTATTTGTAGGTAAAGGAGTACTTTTTTCTATTTTTATCCATTAAAAAAAGATTTATGTTCAAAGAAGAGAATGATATTATGGTTAAAGAGGTAGAACTTACCAATGAGGAAAAGAAGGTTGAAGAGTACGAGAACAACAAACCAACTTATCCAGAAGATGTTGATGAATCAACACCTCTGGAAAGTCTCAATTTAAATTGGACAGAAAAAGAATTACCTGAAAGGATCAGAACCAAACATGTTCATAGATTACATCCTTATCTAGGTAAATACATACCTCAACTTGTAGAAATATTCCTAAGAAAATATTTCACTCCTGGGCAAACAGTATTAGATCCCTTTTGCGGATCAGGAACAACCCTAGTTCAAGCAAATGAATTGAAAATAAATAGTATAGGTGCTGATATCTCAGAGTTTAATATACTTATATCAAAGGTTAAAACCTCGAAATACAATCTTGAGTTTGTTAAACACGAATTAACCGAATTGCTTGATCGAACCGAAAAACTAACTGGAAACTATAAAGGTGATCCATCCTTATTTGCTGATAAAGGAGAACACATTGCGAAGGCTGTAAACACGAATAATCCTTATTTAAATACATGGTTTCATAAGAATGCATTAAACGAGCTTCTAACCTTTAGAGAATTAACAAATGATTATGAAAATCAGGATTTATTTAGGATTATCTTGTCCAGAGCAGCAAGGTCTGCACGATTGACTACTCATTTCGATCTGGATTTTCCAAAGAGACCTCAAACAGAACCTTATTATTGTTACAAGCATAGAAGAACCTGTAAACCTACTGATTCCGCATTTAAATTTATTAAAAGGTATGGACTAGATACCTTAAAACGGATTGAGGATTATTCAAAATTAAGGTCTAATGCATCAGTGAAACTAATACATGGAGATAGTCGATTAATTGATTTACCAAAAATTGATGGGATAATAACCAGTCCGCCTTATGTTGGTTTAATTGATTATCATGAACAGCACAAGTATGCATTCGAATTACTAGGTCTTATTGATAAAAGGGAAGATGAGATAGGTAGAGCAGAAAATGGGAATAGTATTAAGGCTAAAGTTGACTATACAGATGCTATTTCCCAGGTATTCCTTAATTCAATTAAGGACCTAAAGAAAAATGGTGTTGTGATAATCGTTGCCGGAGACAGATCGAATTTATACCCTAACATAGGCGATCTATCAGGTTTAATTCTTGAGGATAAGGTTGTAAGACATGTGAATAGGAGAACAGGTAGGAGAAATACAAATTTCTTTGAGACTGTGTTTATTTATAGAAAACCATCATAATGGAAAAAATCGTTAAGGATCTAATTAAAGAAGTCATTACAAGTCTTATGGATCGGGTTATTGCTAAAGTGCTAATACACGATCCATTTATTATAGAAAAACATAGATCAGAAAAACCTCTATATGCTGCATTGGTTCCTGATGAAATTTTTAAGGGTTCACATTTCGAGAGACGTTTTGTTACTCCATTTGGAGGTGTGTGGGAAAAATTGGCAAATGTCGTTGCTGAAGCTGGTCTTGGAAAATCTGAGTTAGGGAAAAGCATTACAGGTACTGTAAGGGAAGGTCATTTGAATAGGATTGCAGAAGTATTAAATAAACTTGAACATAGTTCAAAAAAGAGTGATGAAAGAGTAAGGCCAGATTGGTCAAAGGAATTGACTTATATTCTAGCCGGTGAAGGCGAATTAATTCCAACAACTGTAATATGCGATTTGTTTGTTGAGAGTACTGAAGGCGGTAAGAAATATGCTTTCGAATTAAAAGCGCCTCTACCTAATAGTGATCAAACTAAGGTTAGCAAAGAGAAAATATTCAAACTTCTTGCAATGGAACCTAAAAAGGTAGATTTTGCATACTATGCACTCCCCTATAATCCTTACGGCAAAAAAGAAGATTATGCTTGGAGTTTTCCAAAAAGATGGTTTGATATGGTAAATGACCCTTGTGTTCTAATTGGAGGGGAGTTCTGGGATTTTATTGGCGGTGCAGGAACCTATGAACAGTTTATAAAATTATTGAGTGAGTTAGGGAAGGGGTATCATGAGAAAATCTATACAGAATACTTAGGTCTTGAATTACCTGAGAATTATGAATATTTCTCACTATAAAACTTGAATCGTTATGGCTTATAAAATGTATGACCCACAAGGTCAGGAGGTTACTTATAATAACCTACAAGAAAAAGG
>Ga0307378_10001258_pt1 | contig 41568 bp, 38 predicted proteins | sample UN1MG_FD_202238 | JGI IMG/M metagenome (GOLD analysis project Ga0307378, IMG submission 202238) | Soil microbial communities from Risofladan, Vaasa, Finland - UN-1 | ecosystem: Environmental > Terrestrial > Soil > Coastal area > Acid sulfate soil | place: Finland: Risofladan, Vaasa | collected...
GCCAGTCCTGGGCAAATGCATCCGGATGGGTGGCCCAGTCATGGACGGCCTTGCATTGACTCGGCAGAGAGCCGGATTTTAGATACTTGCGGGCGGTTTTAGCACTCATACCAGCCTTGTCTGCGAGCTGATAGAGGTATTTGACTCTATTTTTCATAGCGAACAATCTCCTTACCTGTAAGTCGGTAACCATCTGAAATCTCCTGATTTATGGAAATCCAGATAGCTTATTGTTTCCGACTAATATCCGGAACTTTTAACTGTCGCCGGAAGGTAAGAATGATTGTCGCTGATCACATCTTTGTGAATCCAATGTTTAAGCTAAATTTCTTATAGAAATTTATGTCATTCACCTTGACTCTAATCGGAACATCTCTACATAGTATCCATCCTTCTTTGCACTCAGCCTTAGAAGATCCTACCAAGAAGATTACCGAATGCCCATCGTTTTTAAATCCAACAACAACATCCTCTTTTCTTAATACAATAGTCTCACAAGAATTTCGTCGAATGGTCTCTTCTATAGCATCCTGTTTTCCTGCAAACGTAACGGTACTATCAGCGTGCTCTGAATCGGCGATGCAGGGGCTCCAGCCGCCACGACCGCCATATGCTCTTTTGACACTCCAGTTCATAATCGTACTTTGCTCTAAATCACATGCTCATTCCTTTGCGTCACAGAGTTTAAGTTGTGATTTATATCTTTTCCTGAGAAAGTGATCTTTGTTGATATTGGAGAGTTTTCTCCCCTTCTGCCAATAAATACACTATACTTCCTCCTGATATTGTTCAACAAAGCAGAAATCCCGTATTTAAGGAGCAATTCTTTTGCCGTCTTGCCATTTCCTATACCATCTCGTCGTGATGCAAATCTTGCGGAAACCTAAGTTTAGCACTTTGAGCATGGTAAATCAATCAATATCTCCATGACAACTATCCCATTAACTAAAACATACTCTCACCCTCTACAATACACAGCGTTTCTCAAACCAAAATGTTGATGCCTATTTTACTATTTTTTCAAAATATTTCACTTTTTTTCAGCCTGGCCTAAAAAACCCATCCGTTACGTAAAGAAATGTCGTTCTTGGGCTGAAAAATAAGGGTGACAGAATCTCGTTGTGAATCCCCAGGTACACCTGTTTGGGGGCTTTTCGCAGAGCTTCTCGTCGATGGCCGGACTGCAGGTTGGCAACGTCAGGACCTTGTGGAATGACAAGTGATTCGCCCTCCGAATCCGCCCCGTCGAATCCTATAGGAAAACCCATCCGCGGAAGATGGTTTCTCCATCAATCTACCTTATTGTGTGCAGCAGCCACGCGATCGCCAGGTTTCTGGTGCCGCACCGAAAAGCATATATAGGTGGTGGCTTTTTTTAACATGGCCTCGACACCAAGGTCTCGCGTCGAAGGCCATATTCTGGACAAAAAGGCCGGGGGAAAAATGTACAATGCCCGAATACACAAAAATCGATTTTAGCCATCGCAAGGAAATATCTGACTACTCTGATTTAGTTGAAATGCTATTGCCCGGCAATCGCAATCAACAACATGCTGCTGTTTGTATTCTATTTGCATTGAAGTGGTCTGGCCCCATCCTACGCGATCTTGCTTTCCTTGAGCAAAAGCATGACATATCACGAAGGATACTACAGAGAACGCGTGCCAAGCTCGCCAGACTTGGGCTTATAGAGCACATTTCAAGTTTTAACTCAAGATATGAAGGTCGTGCCGGGTGGAAACTATCAACTCGATTTGAAGCAGCTTTGAGACGGCTGGCCGACAAGTGTACACTCTTTAGAAACAGAACGCTTTTTCCCAAGGACAAGGACTCAATGTTTGTTAATTTTTCCAGCGCGCGGCGTCACTCTTCCTGAACTCCTTATTAGAACAGTATATTCCAACGAGCGGAGAAACAACAGGACCAGCGAGTCATGATGTGCTGCCGTACTTGCCTCACAAGGTTGTCTTGTGGGGCGGGCATCTCTCAGATACAGGTCATCTGGGAGCGACAAACATTAGACCGTAATCCATGTTAGTGCGATACCTATATTTCGCGTCGTAATCTTGATTGAAACGACTCAAGTTGTCGTAGTAGCGTTGTTTGGGTGATCTCCAAACGAGGTTTGGATCGACCGTGCTGAGAATCGTGTTTGTTCGCGTGGGATACAGGTTGTCGGGCTCATTGAAGTTCAACATCATAATCTCCTTTCATTTCTTGACTGCTGTTAACATTTGAGCTGATTCGTTTAGCATTTCTACATCTTATGTAGTGGTGTGAGCACTGACGGAGGGAGAATTTTGAGAATTTCTTTTTCGGTGCTGATCGTGGACGTAAATCAGCGGAACTAGCTTCCCCAACCAGCTTGGCTTGTCAGTTCAATTGTAGGATTCACACAGATCGTTTCAGCACACATTGACATAAGTCATTTTCTATAGAGAGTATCGCCTCCACCTTTCTTTTACCGCCCAACCCTCTACGAGGGCGGCAAAAGCGGATTTCGGCGAGAATGAATAATAGTATTATAGCGTATAACAAGGGTTACTTATCTGTACGTGCTGTTGAAACGATGTCTATGAATCGCACAGTTCAATCGGCTTGTTATTTCCAAGGAGTGATCAGACGGCCAAAGAGAAGTCATCTCGTCTCGCCCAAGAGTTTGATTCTTCTTAGTCTGGCGTCTTGGTGCAGATAGTGATAAAGCTCTAACTCAAAATAGAAGTGAAATGCGGCCTCAAAAGAATCTTTTACACTTTGAAGTACAGATCTATTTCGATCATGTGTTTCATCCGAATGAGACGGCTTTTCAGAATCAAATGCAGCTGCACGCGGCGCCTTGGATTTCTTGCTATAACCGGATTCTTTATAACGCCAGATTACCATGGCGCAGGCAGCCTGCCCTATAAGATCGGCTGCTTTTTCCTCTCTGAGATCCTCTCTGACGACATCATCTGCCTTATCTTTCATTGCACTCACCAAATAGTCGCGCGCAATTTCATCAGCCTCTCTTTCAATCTTGATTGAATCCAGCGTCATGGCCAAAAATCCTGCTCCCACAAGCCCCACCCGGGATATGATGTTGAGCCGTCTTATGCGATGACAGTGCCGCTCTATGTGTCCAACTTCGTGTGCGATCACTGGCTCGACATATTCCGGATACTTCGCAAAGAACCTTAGTGTTTCAGGACCAAAGACAATCCTCTTTCGCGGAATCAGCCCACGAACTTCGGCGTATGGAGATACCTCCCTATGGTCCTCATCAAGAACACAGAACACCTTTTCGATATTCCTGCTTTTCGCGATACACTGGACTTTGGCGGCCAATTCCCCTCCAAGGCATAAGGAAGAACGACGCCTCCATTGGTCAATCCAACAGTGGGCATGAAGCAGAACAAATACTCCAAAAGGGAAAAGAACGGGGATCACGATAAGTTTCCCCAGAACAGCGCTGGCTGTCTCCAGGCTGGACCCTGGCAGTCCCAAAATGGAACTGACCATTTCTACTCTCCCTCCCTGTAGAAATTCCTCTACAAGAGTCTGCGCGCCCTTGACAACCACTGCTCCATCAGAAAGATACCGAGAAAAAAGGCTCGGATCTATGACAGCGCACAGCAATGACAGGTTTAAGAATACTCCAGACCAGCAGATGGCCGCCAATCCTAAAAAGAGCAGCCATGCGAGCAGTCCGATGGCAATGGAGGCCGTGCGCGACAGAAGGCCAGAATCGGGTTCAGGCCGGTGTTTGTGTGATTCAACCATAAATTTCTCATATTTAGAGACTCTGGAATTGGCATCGCGAGAATAAGTGCGAAAACTACCCGACCACATACATGCTGCACCGATCAAGCAGAATAGGGGAACTACATACATGCCAAAGACAGTGTACTTTGCTGTTTCCGCCGCCCTATTCCGACTCCAAGAATTCCGCCACGAATCATATTCCAAATTGAATTTTACAAACCTTGGGCCATGCTCACTTAAAATCACATCTCCGCGACCCATGCGAAGTAGTCCGCCCTGGAGAACGGCCTCTTGGGAGGCCGGTATCGCGATCAAACAGAAAAACAGGCCAAGAACCAAGAACAGATTCGCCCCGGAAGGCAACAATTGCTTCCCAAGAAAAGAACCGAGGCAAGCGATCAGGATGCTGCACATCGCGACAAGAATTGAGAGTATTACCACAGGCGCAAGAACCATTAAACCACTTGATGAAAACAACTCGTGTACCCCCGGATTTGTTGCCTCTCCAAAGACGCCCGTTCTGAACTGCAGGTAAATCAGGACCAGCAAGAAAAAGCAGAGCTTCCAGTCTATGAAAAGACGATGAGGAAATGTCACTTTTGCCTCTAATAAATGGGACACAGACTTGGACTGCACAGATGCGCGTTTCGCAACTCTGCATATCAGTCGTTCGGCTGAAGCCCGGAACTTAAGCAATAATTGAAAAACTGTCTTGAGAAATACCGCCAAGAAGAAAACATCGATTAAGCAGACTGCTGACCACGGAACGATCCAGCTGACGGTATGGTCCGATATTGAACTTCGGACATGTATGGCTACAAAGTTAAAGGCCACGAAGTAGATCAATATGACGACATACATACTCAGGTGTAATCGTAGTGGTAACCTGAAATTCATTCGCACTTCACTGGTGTGGGAGTCAGTCGTGGCAATCTCCCACTCGATGTGGGCAGGGATAGCTTTGAGGATGGTCCTGTGAAACGAAGGCTTTTGAGTTCTGGATACGTATTTGGAAGAATCTGGAGATTCGGGCTGCGTAGCTAAATCCCATTCTTGATAGAGCGTCGAGGAGATCGCAGCAATGGTCTCGTCGCGCCCAGCGGATACCTCTGCGATGTAATCGTGCTTCAGTCTTTTGCCCCAAGCCACCTGCTATCACTCCAGCCTTGGTCCCAGTCTCTTATACAATAGGTCCTTCACCATCTCCGTCCCTGACGCCTTGATTCTCCTTGGCAAAGGGCCGATCATCAACGCCCCTTTTTGCAGTATACCTAATTTCACTGCAGATTCAAGTTCGTCTTTTGGACTTTTCGGATTCGGCGACATCTATGTCCGGGCCGTGCTGTTGACAGCAATCCGTCTGCCATCACGGAATCTGGCTGTGAAATCGAAATGAAATTATCAGGTCATTGCATCATTGCCGTCTGCCGGGTGGGTAAATCCGTCGGCAAGCAAAGCCTTCAGGCTAGTGAACAGAGGCGACGTCTCTTCCAGAGCAAGCAGATCTACCGATTCGCTGATGGATGGCTCTAATTCCTTGGCTATGTCTTCTACACTGGAACAGCGCTGGAGCAGCTGATCGCATAAACGATCTACGAAATCCAGCACCCGCCCCACAATAAGTACGGTCTTTTGTATATTTTCATCTTCGCCCGACGTAAACGCAGCCCTACGAAGTCCGCTGCTTCGTACCTCCTGTTCTGGGGATTGAATCTCCTCCGAATCCCTCATTGCATCATCAATAGTCAGTCTGATAGCAAATCCCATATCTTCTGGAAGCAGTAGACGAGCCACTTGTTCCGCTACGTTATCCTTTCTTTCTGACAGGTGAACCACCAACTTGTCTTTGCTTATTTGCTTGTCCGGTGTGCTTTTGCTATCGATGGGCCACTTTTCAGAAGACGATTTCGTATTGTCTACCCGTATTACATTGAATTGTGCTCCACGCTTCACAGCATCACTAAATGTTTCTTTAAGTTCACAGGTTGCCTCCCATACTCCTGGGCTGCCTATGGCTTTTAGATTCAATGCCCCGCGTGTTTCGCCGATTGCAAATCTTATGGAGGAATCGGATAGGTCTTCGGCTTCAGTAGAAACCGTCACAGTTGTGCGTCCCGGCTTTGACGAAAGAACGACTCGGATACGTCGGTCTGCTGGATAGAAGACCATGGTGTCTTCCTTCTGACTTTCTGTCTCGAGCCGGTCGGTGGCGGTGTCTTGTGAGCCGGCGTACAACTGAACATGATCAGGAACTCCATGGTAACGCCCAGGCTTGACATTCTTGAACCAGACCTGCCCGCGATGGTCCACCAGGCTTCGAGTCGACCAGTAGATTCCGTCTTCATCCTGGAGAGCTATTCGGAGTCCCTGACAATCCGATGCGGTTTCGAACGCGGTGGCAAACATGTGCACCAAAATATCGAAGCTGTTCTCCGTCTTCCCAGGATGGGATTGTGCGTAAACACACCAGAATTGGCCCTTCCGCATATCAGGGAATCGATCGGTCACGGCGAGTTGACCAAGAAGGGACGCCAACTCTTCGGGATGTGATAGATTTGGAATTATTGGAGGTCTGTTTTCGAATTCTTCGAGCCATTGGCGTATGTCTGAGATATCTATTTTTCGATACATGGTGTACTTCCTAATTGTCTGTTCATTTAATCGCCATACTTTCACGCCCAGCCTCAAATATCGGATACAAATCCCGGGCCTAACTGGTCCCGGAGATCGAGCAGGGCTTCGTCGAGTAACTCCTCGACCGTCCATACAGGTAAATCGATTTCTTTGGCAACTCCTGCTATGCTTTTGCCGTATAGCTTGACCATCACCAGTACGCGTTTTTTGTTTTCGGACAGACTGTTTATCGCCTTCTGAAGTTGCTCCAACTGTTCGCGTCGCGCCAGATCCTCAACAAAATTCGAGGAGTCGGTAACTTCTATTCTTAGGCGGCCGTCATCATCCCGGATACTCTGAATGTCGCCCGAATCCACACTGGGATCAGGAAATAGCCAGGCACGAACAAACAGAATGGTTGGCCTCTGCGAAATATGAATGGCCTCGTGGGGGCATTCTGGAAGACTGTCGAGGTAATAGACATTCCGCATGGTACCCGTTGACTTCCGCTTTTCGGTCTGAATGTAGTCCTTTACCGTGTCGGGCGGATTTTTGGGTACAAAGCGTCGAAATTTCATTCCTGTGTACACACCAGGGACAACAAGCAAATCCTTATCAACAACATAGTAAGATGGAGGATTCAGTTCTCGGCCACAATCGCATGCATCCTCGCCGAATTCCTTGGCGTCCGATCTACAGCTCAAACACAAATGGAAAGCCACAGGCTCGACCTTGGTAATGCCATCCGCCGCCAGTACGTCGTAGAGGAGGCCATTTCTGAACCAGTTGGCCTCGACCTTGTCGAGGGTATCTGGTGATCCGAGAAGGGCTCGGGTAAGCCAGGACATCAGGCCGCTTCTCTGGTCCGGAGGGCCAGGCTCCCACGTAGCCAGACGACGGTACTGCTCCTTCATCTTTTTCGAATCAGGCTGTAATCCCACAAACTGGATTGCCGTTAATTCGGCCCAGGCCTTTCTCTCCATCTGCTCAGGCAGGACGAAGTTGCGGGGGGCGCCTGAGATGCTTTCACGGGCGAATCCTGACAGGATTCGGTACGTTATCAACTCAGCAGCACCTATGAGATGCGCAACCGCGATCGCCCATGGGCTGTCCCATATCGGATCGCCGACAACCGGTCTTCGTTGCCAGCCGGCGGCGAATGCTAATCCCACATCCGTGACCGTATCATCATCCAGGATACCCTTTTCATGTATTTCAATTATTTGTCTACATTCTGCCACAAGTTCTACGGGTAGCGATCCTTTGTCAGGCGGCGCCAGGAGACTGAGCACGCCCAGGATCTTGGCGAACGTTAGATGACTGGGCTCGACCAGAGTACCGACTTTTGGAAACAACTCATCCTTGCATGTTTCATGAATTGTCTTCAGCGGCTGTTCAGGTACGAAGGTGGAAATACCCTGCACTCGTCTCACGTCCTCGGCCAGCTTAAAGATGGCTTCATGCTTTTCTTGGTCCATCTAAACCTCTTAAACAATAAACGTAACGGATAATTTTGCCACTACGTATTCCCCCTTAAATAGTAGTGGTCTGAGTTTTGGGCTGGGGGCACAAAACGAAATTTTTGTAGATTTTTCTCTACACTTGCCGGATCGACCGGCCAGAACATTTCGATTTTGTATAGTTGTCAATTCTGTCTTCAACTCAGTCCCCTATATACCCAGTGACGGCCACCTGGCATGGCGGCAGACACCAAGTAGAGTTCTGCCCATAAAAACAAACTGAAGTTGTATACCAAAAATCAAGGAGATTTGCAATGAAAAATATCGCAACCCACAGAAGCAACCATCGAGCGTGGAGGGAACCAAAAACGGCGGAGCCGAAAGCGGATTGTCAACGACGAACATCGCTGACGAATCAGAGTGTCCAGCAGGCCAATCCATATATCACGGTTTACGATTCGGAGATTCGCATACCGGCCGGTCTGTCTTTTCGTGCCGGCGATCGCGAAACGGGAGGCGATCTCTGGGGCTGGTACACGCGTGCCGGTCGCCCGGTAATCCAGCTGATAACCGGTCCCGGCCCCAATGCCGTCCACGAATCAGCGCACTACGCTCAGGATCTGGCCTTCTTTCTGAAGCTGCAAAAGCAGCTTTCGGAGAGTTTCGGTTGCCAGTGGCTCGGAACGTGGCACTGGCACCACAGTCTCGGATTGCGGGAGCCCAGTGGCGGAGATGTCCGCCAGGTTATGGGCGTTTCGAAGCGAAATGGTTTCGATTGCTTCTGTGAGCTTATAACGACCTTCGAAGGAAGTGACGGGTACCTACCACAAACCTTCTGCCGTGGTCGGCTCTTGCAGAGATATAATATAAACCGGATCCGCATCGACGCATACGACTATCTGGATCCACAGGCAGGCCGCCCGATACACGCCAAAATTCGGGTCGTGCCCGGATTCAGTCCCCTTCGCCTCGCACTTCTTCATAGTAGAGCCGTCGGCGTGGAAGCGCTCGCTGAGGAGGGGATTCTGTTCCCGCTATCTCATATTCTCTTCGATTCGTGTCAAGAAGAGGATGCCGTCTGCACCGAGCCGGACGAATGCCTGGAAGCGTTGTCCGAGCAATGCGCATCGCTCGCGGAGGATGTGCAAAAAAGCATCCGGTTCGTTGTCGAGGAACAAACGGTGTCGGTCTCGGTAGGCCTGCCACGCGGGCTGGTCCTGGCCGTGCGTTACAGGCGAGCGATCCCTCTAAAAGTGGAGGCTGTATCACTCGAAGACAAAACAACCGGCGACGAACATGATATGACACAGGTGATCAAGAGACTTGGCAAGGTATCGACCCTGGAACGGCTGTATGCGTTTGCGGCCTCATCTCACGTCGAGACCGATGGCAAGCAGCCCGGCGAAATCGATAACCGTCCGTATCCACTTGCTTGAGCCTGCTCAGAACCGTTATCCGGGATATGTATGACAATTTCAGATTAGGAGACCAACAATGCGCACACAAGAACAATGTAGACGACTGGCCATAGACGAGAAGCTTGTTAATAAGTACATGCCGGGCTTTCGTTTCTATGACAAGACAGGGGACACGTATGTCGAAGGATCGGTGACACCGAACGGCACATCGAATGGCTACAGACTCCGACTGGATATACCGCCGGATTACCCGAACAGCCAACCTCAACTATTTGTGACCTCTCCGGTGACTCTATGGAAACATAGAGGTCGCGGGAAGATCAACGATGAAGGAGTGTCCCACTGCTTCCACACACTTGGGACGAGGCATGGCGGGTGTGTCGAGATCTGTACAGTGCGTGACTGGGACGCATCGATGACATGTGTGAAGCTTTTAATCATGGGGGTCATGTGGCTTGAGGCATACACCCAACACTTGCAGACCGGAGAAAGTATCAACGAGCGTTTGGAGAAGATGAGAAGATTGATCAAGTCTTAATTTATGGGGTATTTAGCAAAATCTGAGAAATGAAAGGAGAAAACATGTTTACATCAGAAGCAGAAAGAGTCCGCCGGATCGAGGAAAACAGGACCAGAGGAAACCGTGTCGGCCAGCCACTGAAATGGGATCCGACAACCAAAAGGATCGTGGGATTCAGTCACTCCGATCCGGATCGGTCGACCCTCGATATCACATCTTCAGACATGGAGCACTTTGGTCCTCGGCGAAATACACCGATCGTCACGACCTATGCAGAGACCTTGAAGAAAAAGATTCCTCAAGGTCCTGTAGTTCGGTATCCCTTTTACCGCTGGGACGGCGGCGATGCTTACACCGAAGCCTTGAATGATCGAGAATCCGGGTGTATCCCGGGTTCTCTCTCTATCGACACACAGGACTCGAAACAAGATATCGCTTCATCAGGGATGCCCGATGACCAGATACGAATGATTGCCATTCCGGATTCCGACCCCAAAGAATCAGCAACCCAGGTCAAGGTTGCAGATCGCCGGTGGCGTATAGACGGTTACCTGAAAAACAACGACAACTGGAATCCAGTTGAACTCCAGGTGATTCCATTGAAGGAGGATCTGTTTTCGCGAACACGCGGCCTGTTCGAGACGGACGTCCTGTCTCATTTACGTACTCTGATTGGAGGGCTGGGCTCGGGCGGAGCGCCGATCAGCCTGGAGTTCGCCAAGCTCGGGCTGTCCCAGATTCTGATGGACCATGACAGGATCGAGGTAGCCAACGTCGTTCGGCACGTCGCCGGACTGTCGGATGTCGGACGCTACAAGACGAAAGTCATGGCGGAAAAGATCCGAGACAAAAATCCCTACGCCGACTTCGAAACGCACGAGGTTAAGATCAGCAAGGAGACCGAAGGACTGCTTCGTGAGCTGGTGCGAAAGGTCGACCTCGGTATATGTGCGGTGGACGATCCGGATGCAAGACTGATCTGGAACAGGATCTTCGTTGAGGAAAACAAACCTTACATCATGGCGGCGACCTTCCGCCGGGCATACGGCGGCCAAGTGTTGTTCGTACAGCCCGGCAAGACGCTGTGCTACCAGTGTTTTCGAATGGGTCTACCCGAGGCGGTACACGATAGGGAGATTTCGAGCGCTGCGCAGGCTCAGCGGTATGCCTACTCCGATCGCGCTGTGGCCATCGAGCCCGGCCTCAGTAACGACATCGCCCCGATCAGCCAGATGGTCGTTAAGCTGGCCATTCAATTCCTGCTGGCCGGTAAGTCCTCTACGTTGCGGTCCCTCGACGAAGATCTGACAGCGCCGTGGTACTTGTGGCTGAACCGTCGTGAGGCCGGTACTCAGTATGAGGGCCTACCGCCGCTGACCGGCGGTATGGATGGCATGTGTATCCTTCGCTGGTACGGTATACCCAGAGAGCCGGATCCTGCCTGTCCCTGCTGCGGAGATTTTGTCGGCGCTACGGCAGCTGATGAGAACATCCAGCTTATCGAGCAAGATTCTACGGCCTTCATGACCGCGGAGGTTCAATCATGACCGAGAGCCCATTGACATATCGAGTGACCAAGCTTCCGGACCCAGAGTATGCACCCTATCGACTCGGAGCCGGAGGGGATGTGCCATCTGCGATCGATGCCGATGCCGAGCATGTTCTTCGCACTCTGGTGGACTTTCCGGACAAGTCTGTTTCGCTCGCCCTTAGATTCCACTACCGGCCTTCGGGCAGCGGTGTCGGCAGACACGAGCGGCTTTCGATGTATATAACGGGACAGGCCGGTAAATCGTATGAGGGTGCGTTGAGGTTGCTGCTGGAGCGAGGTCCCTTCACCAGATTCTATGAACTGGTTCCTGCCCAGGCCTGTCCCGTAGACCGGACTCGGTTCACCGCGACCTGTGACGTAGTGCGGCGCCAGTCGATCCTTGCTCCTACAGTCACAGGCGAGTCGAACCCCAGAGTGCTTTCGGCATACTATACCCTCACGCCCTTTGAGCCAAGGCGGAAGAATGACTACCTGCGGCTTGACAGCGTGCTGGACCGATTACAGGAGGATGTTCTCATCGAGATCGGCGTCGAGCCGGTAGATATCGCCAACCTGTGTGCAGAACACACCAACTACCTGGCGGTGATCCAATCCATCAATCGCTCCTGGGATACCGACGATGAATTGGCTGCAGAACCTTGGTTCGATCCGGTGACGCCCGCAATGAACATCAAGCCTCTTCGCAGCCGAGAACCCTTGGTCGATGTGATTCTTCGGACTGAACAGAAGAATCATGAAACACTAGGGCTACCACATCTAAGATTCCGTATCCGAGTTCTCGCCGGCCAGGCGGACACGGCCCGGCTAATCGCCTCGGTGCTGGCCGAATCGGCGTTTGAAAAAGGAAGCTACGGGCTGTTCGGCAACGGCGGTATCAATACGGCCTTGGAGAGCACGCGCTGCGGCGGCAGCGGCTCGCTGGTCGTGCCACTATCCCCGCCGGAGCGATTGGCGAGACTATGGAGCGGTCAGCGCTTTGCCCGCCTGCTGGATCTGGGCACGGTCGCTCCGGCGGACGAACTGCTCGGAGTGTTTCGGTTCCCCTATGCCTCCGCCGGCACCGCCCGCTGCATAGCAACGGTCACGGATCCGCCGAACATTGATCCGCGGGAGTCCATCATTTTCGGACATGACGAGCTATCCGTCGCCGAGCCCCGTCGAGGCGACATGCAGAGTGCAGCTCGGGGTATCCGCGTATCGGCCCTGGCCAAACATGGATTCCTGACGGGAATGTCAGGTAGTGGTAAAACGACGCTGTCTTTCGACCTTCTGGCCCAGCTCGCCGAGCGAAACATCCCGTTCATTGTCCTGGAGTCCGGCAGCAAACGCGAGTACCGGGCCCTGAAGTGCCTCAAGAATTCCCCGGACAAGCGTATCCGGCGCCTTGCCAAGCGGCTGCGGGTATTCACGCCGGGCAACGAAGCGGTCTGTCCTTTGCGGTTCAATCCCCTGCAGATACCGGAAGGGATCTCACGGGATGAATGGATCGGTATCATCGTAGCCTGCTTCAAGGCCTCCATGGCCATGTTCGAGCCTTTGCCGGTTCTGCTGGCCGAGAGCCTGGAACAGGTCTATGAGGACTGCGCCGAGACAGGCAAGGTCCCCACGATGGCGGCCTTGTACAAGGCTGCGCGAAAGACGCTCGCACAGAAGGGCTATTCAGGCGAGGTGGAATCGAACCTCAGAGCCGCCCTGGAGGTCAGGCTGGGCGAATTGACCTGCCGGTCGATCGGGCGAATCTTCGCCTGCGAGCACAACATCCCCGAGATAGACGATTTGATGACCGGCTGCAGCGTGATCGAGCTGGCCAGTCTCAGCAGAGAACACGGATGTCTGCTTGCACTCTTTTTGTCGACCTATATCGCCGCACGCATCCAGTCGACGCAGGGCTGCGAAGGTGGCATCCGCCTGGTGACCGTCATTGAAGAAGCGCACAATATCGTGGGCCGAAGTCACGACGTCGCGGGCGGCGACGATGAACATGTGGACCCTAAGGCCCATGCATCCGAGTTTGTGTGCAGCATGCTGGCCGAGTTCCGGGCGTTGGGTGTACCGGTGCTAATTATCGATCAGCTGCCGTCCGCCGTCGCGCCTGAAGTGGTCAAGAACACCGCCACAAAGATGGCATTCCGCCAGGTGGATGCCGAAGACCGAGAGACGCTCGCCGCGTCGATGCTGTTCGGCCCGCTCGATACCGAGGAGATCGCCAGATTGACTCCAGGGCTCGGCTACTTCCACACAGAGGGCTTTCATCGAGCATGGCTCATTCGAACGCGAAACCTCAAGGATGAGCTGAAGATTCCATCACCGCCTGTGGGCAAGGCGATCCTTCCCTATCTTCAGGAGGATGCGTGGTTCCAGAAAATATCCGCCGCCAGACTCGCTGAAGATCTCAGCCTACTACATATGGAGATAGATGCTTTGGATGGACAGTGTACTATGGTTACGAAACAGACCAGGAAGCTTTTGACGGAATGCAAGCGAGCTGCCCAACGGCCCGGCAACCGGGTCTCGATGCGTCCGGCTCAGATAGCCAACGACGCAAGAAGGCTCCGGGACCAATTATCTAAGGCCCTTTCGGCGTTCAAGCGCGGCGTCTACCGCACCCTCACGGAAAACGATCACCCTTGCCCAGTCAAAGAAGAGGGGCTGCGGCGCTTGCGGGAGCAACTCATGGAACGATTCGGCTCGACACTGGAGCCCACCGTCGTCGGCTGTCTTGCTATTCTGGACAGCTTGATCGATAGAAGTCACAAGATATTCACGACTTTCAAGGAGAACACAAATGAGACGCAGCAGTAAAGCCATCGGACGTTCCGAGGCCACGGAGAGACTAGACAAGCACCAGGAGGATGCGAAGGAAAAGACCGACCAAATCGAAGAGACGGTCTCTGACAGTGAGACCGAGCGGGATGTCCTGGAGAGCATAGAGCTGGGCGGGACGGACGAAGGAGCCGAACAAGTCGAGCAAAACATCGAGCAGGCCCAGGACGCAAGCCAGAGTGAGTTCGACGAAGGCGGCCGGGAATTGGAGGAAGTTCACGAGCAGACCCAGGAGTACGAAGGTGAAATGCACGAAAGGTCCGACTCGGCCGGAACGGATGCCGACAGGGTAGAAGATGGGCTCGGAAAGCTTAATAGTGATGCAGCCAAGGCACAGATAGAACGGGCCCGGGACTCTTTGCAGAGTGACATCGAGTTCCTCAACGACTATGAGCAGCGTGCCCAGGAGGCACGTGAAGAGAGCCAGCGGCTGCACGAAGAACAGCAAAGGCGGGTCAATGCCGCCAGAGGGAAATGATATGAAAACCAAATCAGATCAAGAGCAGCCTGTTACCATTGAGCAAATCGAGGGTATTGTAACCGGGGCCGTCTCAGACGCGAAAGAGCTGCAACAGTCGACCGGATCGCTTCCAAAGGTCGACCAAGATGGCCACTCGGAATGTCCATTCGCCGAAGACTGGTACGCCAATCACGAAGAACTGCGAAAGAAGGTGCAAAAGCGCTTGCCGGAGCTGCATGAGTGCCTCACAGTCGTAGCCGAGCAAATCAGGAAGTACGGTAATGATCTTGCCGTTGTTTCGACACATAAGGATCAGCTCAATCGCGACCGGCCGAGGTCTCATTTCAGCGAGGCGGAGGCCGAACTGGCTGCTCTTTATAAGCGCCATCTTCAGCTGCAAGATCGCCTCGAGCAGGCGATCCTTTTTGTGAACGATGTTCTTCAGGAGGCATCTACCAAGCAATTCCCCGGCAAGATTCCGCAGAAGTGGCCACAGTTGGGCGGCGCTCCGGGAGCATATGCCGCACAAGCCGATCCCAATCCGGTAGATGACGGCAAATCCGGCGCCGACCGCGAATTGACGGCGCTGTTCGATATGAAACACAACACCGAAGGTGAGGGATATGATGGTATCCACTGACATTACAGATCGAATCTTCCTCGGCCGCGGAGGCGCCCGGCCCGGCGTCATGGCAGTACAGGATGATATTGGCCGCAGCGAATGGTTGGCGGAACTGGCAATTGGTGAGAGCGTCTACGCCTTGGACGTTAATAGCGAGACTATGACCCTGGCCTTTGGCACCAGGATGGGAAAAATCTATCTCAAACAACGGTCGGACGGTGACTCTGCGGCCTGTCAAGAGCGGCTTCAGGGTGCACCGGTCCTGTCGGTTTGTTGGCTGAGCCGTTCCCTGTTGTGCAGTTCCGACAGTTCGGGACAGTGTTTGTTGTGGCCCATAGCGACTGGCGAACAGCCCAGAGCCCTGGAAACAGGTGGACGAATCGTCTGTGCTGTGGCCAAGGTGCCTCACGGCGAGTTCGCCGGCTTGGCCAGTGACGGCTGCCTGCTTTTCTGGTCGCTGCCTCAAGGCGATCTTTTAAGCTGCATCGAGGGGCCACGGCCTTGCTCGAAGCTTGGCCTGATCAATCTGCGGTACTGGTCCCAATGCGATGCTCTTGTCTATCCGACAGAGGACGGTCAACTTTGCAGCTATCGGCTCGAGGCAATGCAATGCGAATACGTGACAGCTCATCAAGGCGCCTATTATGTGGTCATACCGGCCGGGAAACGTCTTATCACCGTTGGAAGACAGGATGGGCTAGTCAAGATCTGGCACGATTTGACTTCAGACCCGGCCTGCCAAATCGAGCTCCCGTGGTCGGCAGGCTTTGTTGCCGGCTGGGCCACGGAACCGGATGGACGGTCGATTTTGCTGATCGATGAAGAGGGAGCCGGCGGCGTCTTTGACCTCACAAATACGTCGGTGACGTTGGCTTGCCAACTCCCGGGAGATGATTTTAGAGCGGTAGTGGGAAAATCGCCTGATGAACTGGCACGTTGTAGGAGGCAGTCGGTTGAGGCGAAGGCTCGCGGGCTGATCGCTGAAGCAGCCGAGTCGATTGGGCGAGGACGGTCCGAGGGGCTGGACGGCCTGGCCGCCGAGCTGACGTCGTTGGGTTTTGCCGAAGCCGCACTGGGTATCCGTGCTCAAGGGGCCAGACTGCGAACCGACCCCCTTGAGGAGCTGGAGATCCGCAACCAATTGATGCACTTGCTGCATGGAAACCATACAGCCTGCAAGGACTCGGCGACGCGTTATGCGGTTTTGTTGGAGCAATTCTGGCAGCTCCCGCGCGCCCGGTCGGTCTATCGTGAACTGGACACGAACCCCGGCGATCACGGCAGGTCTCAATGGCTGGAGCGGGCGGCAAAAGTCGTTGCCGGTGAACCGCATATCATCGAACCGGATGTGACGCTGTCGGATGCCGTTCGTGCCGCCGGCGTGCTCGACACGGCCTTTTCGGGGGCCTGGGTCCTTACCTGTTCCAGGACAATGACTCTGCCGCCTGAAGTCTCGGGCGTCGACGACTTTCTGAGCAAGTATGAACAGCTCAGGCAGGAGCCGGGGTATGAGGCGGCCCCGCCCGCCTCATACCAGACGGTCCGATGGATATCCCGGAACAATCTCAAGGAAACGATAGTCATCGACTTCGGGACGGAATCACCGACATCAAATGCTCGTATTGAGACCGTTCTTCGCTTCGATCGCTGCGGAACCGTGAGCACATTGACGCCGGTACTGCTCTTGAAGACCGATGGTCCAACTGAATCGGTCCGGGCACACAATCACAAGTTGATTCACATGCTCGAGCAAATCCAAAGGGATGGTTGTACCGGTGCTGAGCAATGGGACCTGCAGCGCCTTGTGACCCTGGCGGTCAGGCGCCTGCGGACAGAATCGGCATGGCGCCGCCAGGGAGGAAAGGAGATGTCTCATGATTGAATATAGAACTGACAGAGGCTCGGGATTGCACAGGATTGATGCTACCGGTGCAAGCGATGCCAATGCATTCCTTTCATTGACGCCGATCCGGAGCACTATATTCAAACTTGCGCCTGGGGCCAAACTCGACCGTTTCGGCATTGTTCGCATGCTCGGCCGTGGAAGTCTTGGCCAGGTCTACCTGGCCCACGATGAGTTCAGCGAACAGGATGTGGCCGTGAAAGTAGTTAGGCTTGGATCGGGACGGGCGGATGAACACGCATCACTGCTTCGGTATGAAAAGAGCATGTACGACAAGGTCCGGGACCACCGCTACGTGCTGAAGGCCAATGATATCCATCAAGTACGTCATGGCGGGGCTGAGTTTTTGCTGCTGTCGCTGGAATATGCCGATGGCGGTTCTCTGAGGCAGTGGCTGGCCGAACATCTTAATGAATGGCCGGTGCGCCGCAGCCAGGGACTGGGGTATTTCAAACAACTGTGTAAAGGGGTGGCTGCCCTTCACGAAGTCGGCGTATCGCACCTGGACCCCAAGCCGGAGAACTTCCTGTTCAAAGATGGGGTGTTGAAAGTGTCCGATCTCGGGACATCAGCTTTACGGGAGCAACGAGGTGCCTCGCCGGCCGGTGAGTGCCGGGACTTTAGCCTGGAGACAAGCGTCGGAACACCTTGCTACATGAGCCCGGAGCACTTCACGTCTGTACGCTCCGACTTGGACTGTCGTTGCGACATCTACAGTCTCGGCATAATGCTCTATGAGATATTGAGTCCCAGGGGCCGTCCACCCTTTCAGGGAGACTACGAACGTCTGCGCGACCTGCACACGGCAGTGGCGGCGCCGCCCCTTGAGAGCGCAGACGAAAAAGAGGCCCGAGTAGTCTGCCGCTGCCTCGAAAAGGACCCTGCCAGGCGGTACCAGACGGTGGCAGATCTGCTCGAGGACCTCGAAGACAGCTCACCGGATCGCACCGACAATGGTCCCGATATCCAGACGCGCATAGATTATCTCTGGAGCAGTGCGTGTGAGAGTCTGGAGGCCAATCGGCCCGAGGATTGCCGCAGGTTCTGCAGACAATTGATCGAGCTACGCCCCGATCACGAGCAGGCTGGCGAAATACTCGCCCAGTTGGACGCACGATTCGAGGAGGCCGGCGGCATCTACTCTACTATCGAGATGGGGATGAGCTCGCGGAGTCTCGATGAGCTGGCTGAACTTGTGATTGCGGCAGCAGATATCTACCCGAACCATCCGAGGGGCACCAAAGTCCAGATTCAGCTCGAGTCCAGGAGTGAACAGTATCTGGTCACTATGGAGGAGGGCCTGACTGCTCTGCGGCAAGGTAGCTGGGAGCATGCCAAGGCCATGTTCGAGAAGGCCCGCACATACAACCCAGGCGCTGTTGAAGTGGAAAGATCCATACGTTTCGCCGGCGCCGTGCTGGAGCAAATCGCAGAAACCCGGGGCTTTATCGACGCGGCTATCGGGGTAGAGGCTTTCGACCGCGCGTTGGCGATGGCGGACGCCCTGGATAAATACATCGAAGACAGAAAGAGCGAGATTCTAACGCTTATGGAACGTAATCAGATATGAGCGCAGCGACCCGAACAAAGTAAAGCGCCGATATCGGGAGGACAGTACATATGACAACATCAGACAGAACCATTACCGACTCACGTGAAAGTGGAACAAGACACAGCGGTTACGAGAGGGCCACCCTTTTGGATCTCGCGCGATGCATTTTCCATAGGTCAGATCGAAAGGCCCTTCGGGAGTTACACGATAACCGGACACTGTTCAATAGCAGTGCAGACAGACGCATAGTGATGGCCGAGTTCCTTTTGGAGCTCAAAGATAGAGACGTTGCCTTTCAGTGGTGCGGCCGTGATGTTGTGGCTGTCGACCGTGCATACGATCTGACCCTGGCAAAGTTCCTGAATCTGCCTGCCGCCGGACACAATGGCTCGCACGATGATGAGGATGCTGGTCCGGACTGCCGCTATTACTACAGGGCCTTCCATGACCATGCGACCGAGTCGTCGCAGAAAAATCCGGTATCAACCGTGATCGAGACCGAGCTGAGGGCAGCCGAAATCCTGCAGGGAATGGTCACCAGGCACTTTTATCTTTCTTGTCTCGAATGCAGAAGACGCACTCTCAAACTGGTTAGACGCTACTGCTGGCGAGTCGATGGCCATTCGCTGACGGTATGGCTGCCCATAGAGATGGCCGGAGGCAGATGCCGCACCTGGCTGGAGGCAAATGTCCCCGATGTGGATCCTTCTCGCCCCGGCGAGCGCGAACGGATCCAGGCCGTCATCGACCGGCTTTGGTCGAGACGAAGGATCCTTTCCCTGGATCGGATGTCGCAGCAAGAGCAAGTCGTCAGCGCCGATTCCAGCCCCGGGCAGTCTTTTGTGGAAGAAGAAATCTCCGCCCATGGCCTGGCAGGCTTCGTGGCAGAAGAAAAGGCCGAGACCATCGCCGACCAGAGGCCGACCATTCGCGCGTTGGGGCCGAGCCGATTGAGGAAGCTCATCATGACAGTTTTCGATTCACTCGCCGAAGAGCGTTACAACGCCGAACGGATTGCCATGGACTACGATTTGAGCAAGGCGACCTTCAGCAGGTTTGCCGGATCGAGGTGGGCAAGCGACAACAACGCCTCCGGCGGCAGAGATGTCCCTGACCTGTGGCGAAACACTGCTCATGTTCTGGCCAGTCATGAAGACTTTGTTGCCATTGCCCAGCAAGCCGGTGTCTGGGACCGGGTGCGCCGGGTGGCCGGCATTGGAGACTTGGACACTGGAAAGGAGGTGGCGGAATGACTCGCGAACTGTACTTTATACCGATTCTGGCAAAAGCGCTGGCTCAGCCGGATGTGAAGAAGTCACTTGAGAATGTATTTACTGCGATCGAGCGATTGGGACACCAGAAGCGTTATGCGGAGGGTTATCACAACTTCTGCAAGTTCATGTCGGAATCATCCTCGCGCCGGCAGCTGTTGAATGAACAAGCCATCAGGACGGCGATCTTAAGGCGGGCCGAGGGTACTTACCCCGGGGTGGACGGCTGGGAAGAACTGGTCCCGATAGAGAATGATCAGAACTTGCCGTTCAGAAACGAATATGAGGCCCTGCGTCAGGAGTTCGGCCGATCTGCCGACGGGACGCGGGTGCCTGTTGTGCATATCCTACTCAACGGGCGAAAACTGGTGCAGGTGAGCTTTCCGACAAAGCTGGCACGTCGGACCATCGACAGTGTCAACCCGGGCCTTTATACCCTCAAGCTTGATTCCGGTATGGTCATCTGGGAGGGGCAGCTTAGCGCCCGTGACCTGATCTGGGCTGAGGCATTCGGGGGGAAAAACCTGGATCTGGCGGCGGAGACCTTTGATATCCGGCGCCGGCCGGCTCGCAAGATCGAGGTCTCGGAGGCCGCAGTGACCCTGCGGACATTTGCCGGCCTCGAGACAGGATCGCTGGAGATTGAATTTACATACTGAGGTATGACCATGAGCACCACAAGACGATCGATTGGCAGGACCAGAATGGCGCTGGTGTTTGGCAATGATGACAACGGTAAGGCCATCCTATCGATGGTGACCGTACGCATCAAACGTCGAAAAAAGGGCCCGCGGCTGATCTTCAGCGGCCCGGTCGAGTTTTCCGAGGCCGCCGCTGCTCACATCACAAATATAGTTCTGCCGATTGTGGATGAAATCCTCGATAAGTTGCAAGTCACATGCAAGGTATTCGAGATATCAGCCGTGAACGTGGGGGCCGCCTCATGCCGCAACCTGGGTGTGACCATCTCGGGTTCTTCTGCCGATGCGCCGGTCTTGTTGGCGATGCTGTCTGCCGGATTGCGCATGCCGTTGAGGAACGACTTCCTTGCCACCGGTCATATCGCTTCGAGGCACGGGGATATTTCGGCCGTCAAAGCGATACCCGCCAAGGTCAAGGCGGCTATAGCCGATACATCGGTTAAGCGTTTCATTTATGGCGACTTCCAGAGCGACAGTTCCTTTGACGTGTTGTCCCCAATGGAAAAAGATGCCGGACTGACTGCAATCCTACAGGCCGGGGACGCCCTGACCACGCGGGCGGTGCGCGGCGTGGACGAGCTGATCAGTGAGGCTTTTGCCGAGGAGGATATCGTCCTGAGCAGCCTCGATAAAGGTTTCTTCCATATCCACCGGACGCTGAGCGAGGGGGCCGATCCCATCGAACGAGCAGTAGATTGGCTCACGGATCGCAATGATCTGAGGTTCTGGCAGCTGGTCCAGCAGAACTTCTCAACCGGGCAGTCCGAACATGGCATGCACATGCTGGAGACCTATGCACGGTCTTTCGAGCGCATACGCCTATACCCACCGAATTTCGGCAAATCCCTGCTGCAATTCATTTGCGCTCTGCCGCCGGCGATACGTCGGCTGAAACTGCCCTGTCCTCTGCTACCCTTTATCCGCTGCATCCAACTTGCTGGATTTGCAAAGGATAATGATGTTGCCGACGTGCCTCTGCTCTTCGATGCAGTGCGGGCTAGAGTCCCGGGCGGCGGCGGTGAGTCTCAAAGAATTCAAACGAGCCCTCCGCCGTCAACGGATTCCGAGTGCAGTCTCTTCGATACCGTCACGGCCGAGATCTGTGAGTTGGCGCTGGCGAAAAAGTTCGGCGTTCCGATAGATTCTGCTCGAGCGTCTTTCGTGCTGGCCTCGTCCACCGTGCGGTCCTACGACGAATTCATCGAGATCATCGAGTCTTTCTTTGTTCACCTGCAGGGATACTTGAGTGCCGACTTACCGGCTGTCACCGATGTCCAGCACATCAGCGGCAAGGCAATGGCTTTGCTGGAAGGAACCTTCCGAGATCACGGCGGCCCCAGGGGGGCGTTCGCCCGGGCGCGGGACGGTACGGACGGCGGAATTCGGTCGGTGTTGGACGCGATGACCGAACAGTACAAGAAGCAGTTGCAGATCGAAGAAGTCAACGTCGTCCTCGAAAAGGCCCTCGCCGATATGGACTGGCCGGAACGCGTGAGCTTCACGCGGGGCGCCATGAAACGGCTCGGACCCTTTTTGTCGGCCGAGATACGGAATGAGCCGCCCGAGCGTTTTGCAAAAGACGCCGGGGAAATCGCCAAAACGTATATCAGATCCATCAGTAGCATTCAACGGTTTCTAAGCACAATGTAGAAAGGAGAAGATCATGGGAACGATTCACAGCATGCTAGCCGCTCTCGATGAGCGGGAAATAGCCAGGCAAGTCACGATGGCACACGATGAGGCACGGATGCGATACCACCTGTCGTCCAATACGGTAAGGGATTTTGATCAGTTCAGCCGCATCATCGCCGCTTACTTCAACCATCACTACGGCAGTTGTATCTCGCGCGGAGGAAGTCTGTCGAACGCAGATGCCTATGTCGAGGCCAAGAATTCACTGGAACGAGAGCAGCGCAAACGAGGCGGCGATATCGTCACCGTCTTCAATGATGCTCATGACGGGACCAATGGGGGATTGCGTGTCGTTCTCGATACCATCGCCGACAGTCTCAAGGCCGAAGCGATAGAACGGTACACTACGGCCCTTTTCGACAGGCACGTGGCCCCGAATTCATGGAACCAGAAGGTGGAGATCATCCGGCAGTTCATCGCGTGCTGCGGCTCGATGCTGGCCGGCTCCATTTCCCGCGACCAGCCCGAGCGATACGCCCGTGACTACGGTGAGCTGATCAAGTCCTACGTAGAGGGCTTGCGTCGAACATCATCGATCTTCAGAAGATTGTAAGGAGAATCATCATCATGACAACAGACCTTGACCGATTACTATCGCAACTCGACCCGGAGCGAACGATAGAGCCGGCGTTCCGGCGGGCCGACGAAGCCGTCAACAGCTTTTCTGTGGGAAGGGCCCAGATTACAGAATGGGATGGATTCAGAGCCTGCATGGCGAGATTCGTCGTCCATGTCGAGTCCTATGTGCTGCGTCTGCGCCGGCCTGTTCGAAGTGCCTTCGATTTTGAATGGGGTCGTGCCGTCGCCGTTTTAACCAAGATCTACGGCCGCAACGGTGGCAAGGCGGCTTTCGAGATGGCCCGGACGGGCAACGAAGGCGGTCTCTACGGGGTGTTAAAAGCGATCGCGATGCGATTAGCCGAGGATCTCAGCAAAAACGAGATTGCTTCGCGCGTGCGAACCTTCTGGCAGGACCATACACCGGGCGAAGTGCTGGCTGCATCACAGGAGTACCTGGCCAAATACGGCCACCTGCTACCTTCCGAGCTGACCGAAGCCAGTGCCGCCCGTCTGCGGGCGAATTTCTTGAAGGTGCTGGAGAACCACCCGGAACTGGTCCAACGGCTACGCCGGGTTGGCCGCTGAGAATATTTCCAGAACCAGACAAAAGATACCCAAGGTGTGAAACCACACAGGTGAAGCTGCCGCTATCCATACAGAATATGAGTATAGATCAGGAGTCCGGCCCATGATAAGGCCCCGTGAAACAGCGCTTGTCGCCCAGGTGCCTTCGCACGCCCTGGCCGCCAGATTAGGCGCAGTCCAGGAAACGGAGATCTCCAAAGGCTGCGAGCCGACACTCTGTTCGCGGACGGTTGCCCTGGAACCCCCCTACGCACCTCTGCGTCTGGGCCAGGGCATGAAAGATGAATCCGGCCGATCCCGAGCGGTGCTCGAGGATGCAATAAGCGACCAATATCTGGTTCGGTTGCGGATTTGGATATCGCCGGAACGGGCGTTTCAATGGGCGCGTTGCGAATCGTTCCTCAAGCAGCTTTCCTCGGTTTCTCATCGTATGCTATTTGAAATTGCAGGGAATCGAGACAGCATCTCCCTGAGCCTGGGTTGCCACCGCGCCGACGTGCCAAATATCAGAATCGCATTCGAAGCGAAGGTCGAGCACTGCATGATCACACCGCAACGAAAGGCGGTCTTCGACTGCACGTCAGATACCGTATGGACCGGAATCAGACTGCGGGATTACTTGCCCGAGCCGCCGTATCATCATCTTCTGACACGCCCGGACGAGCTCCAGGACTCTCCTCTTGAAGGTGTCATTGCAGCCCTTGTCCACGTCCTGCCCCCGGCCGTGGGTATGTACCAGGTGGTGTTTCAACCGGTCAGGCCCGCCCACGACTGGCATCAGAATGTTCAGCTTCTGACCGACCTGGAGTACTTGGGCAAGCAGATCGGCAATCTCGGCATTATCCAGCGCTACGCCCAGCAGATTCCCTCCGGAGACCTGCATCAGACGGCCGGCAAACTGGAGAGCAAGGCCCACAATGACAAGCCGTTCTTCGCCGCCGCCCTACGGGTGGCTGTGGCCGGCAGTGCCGATTCCGTGGCCGACATCCAGGCGTTGACAACAGCGGTCAACCTGTTCCAGCATGGCGGAAGACCGCTGAGGTCTTTGACAGAGAAGGACTATGCCGAAGTCCTTGAACCTGACCGGATCCACCCGATGCTGTCGCGGGGTCTTACGTACCGACCGGGGTTCCTGTTGAACTCTGACGAATTGGCTGGGCTTGTGCACGTTCCGTCGGCGCATCTTCTCGAAAGGTGGGATATAGCCCTTGATTTTCTGGAGCCCTTGGCCGGCGCCGATCTGGATCTTTCCGACGGAATGCCTATCGGCACGGCGGCCATTGCGGATGTCCAACAACTCGTATGCGTTCCGCCTCGCGTGCGGCGTCGTCACATCCACATCCTGGGCAGACCGGACATGGGCAAGTCGTCTTTGCTCGAATCCATGATCCTATACGACATTATGCAGGGCCACGGAGTCGCCGTCCTCGATCCGCACGGCGACCTCGTGGCCAGACTGTTACGCTTGATCCCGAAGGAGGCAGTCGCCAGAACGATCTATTTCAATCCCGGAGACCCGGATTGGGTCCCCCTGTGGAATCCTATGAGTCGGATCCCCGGCCAGGACATAGGCCGTATGGCCGATGACCTAATCGCGGTGCTCAAGAGCTTCGTCGCGAACTGGGGAGACCGGATGGAGCACCTCCTTCGGCACTGTATCTTCGGGCTCAAGCATATAGAGTATACCACGTTCCTGGATATGTCAGACCTCTTGCGGACTGGAACCAAGGAAAGCAGACAGATGCGCGACCTGCTCCTGCAGGTCGTCCAAAACGAAGTGGCACAGCAGTTCTGGCGTTACGATTACGAGACATACAGGCCCGATGAATTCGGGCCACCCAGGCACAGACTGAGCAAGCTGTTGGTGGGAGGCACTTATGCCCTGATGCTGTCCCAGCCCTACAGTAAATTCGCGTTTCGGCACATCATGGACGACGGCATGATCTTCCTAGCTGATCTGTCTTCGAATCTTGGCACTGAGGTTCGCGACATTCTGGGTGGCTTCATCCTGGCGATCATACATGCCACAGCCATGAGTCGCAGCGATACAGCACTCGAAAACCGCAAGGCCTTCCATGTCTATGTGGATGAGGCACATCGTTTTATGACCGAGTGTCTCGAAGACATGCTGGTCGAGACCCGCAAGTTCGGAGTCAGCCTGACACTTGCGCACCAGTACATGCGGCAGTTTACCCGAGATCGGGCGGATGCTTTGGCCAGTACGGGTTCGACCATAGCGTTCAACGTGTCCAGGCAGAATGCCGAATACCTGGCCAAACAGTTCCAGAAGTCTGTGAAACCTGATGACTTCTCTGCTCTTGATCTGCGCGAGGCATTGGTGCGCATCGGCAACGTCATGACGAAAATCAGAACCCTGGACCGCCCGCTTGCGTCAGAAGTCAATTTCAAAGATGAGATCATCGAGCAGTCCCGCCGTAAATACTGTCTGCCGGTCGAGAAGGTGCAGGAGATGATATGCCACCGTCATCACGGCAGCCACGAGACATTCAGCCCGTTGATGCCGCCCTCCGCCGGCGTATCGTCGAAAGAGAGGGGCTACGATGAGTTCTGAAAGGAGGCACCGGGCCAAGAAGGTCCTCGATAGTATCTTCAAGCAGTTGAACGAGGATCACATCAGCAAACGAATCGATGAGCCGATAGACACTGTCCTTCAAGATTTCACAAGCCGTTTGTTGAACTCCGACGAGAACCGTACGCCGTCAAAGGTGTTTTCTGAATTCGTCCGGTGTGTGTACGCAGATGGTCTCAAGGCCGGCTGGCATGTTGTCAATTCCGAAGCAACGAGCCTGTCGCTCTTAGAAGACCACTACCGGGGCCTCTGGTCTGATGGGTACTGCGCCGCGATGCTGGACTCGATCAACTCCACGATGGGGGATCTGGGCTTTGTTCTGGCACAGCTGGCCGAGATCATAAAGACCAAGGAAAGACAGGAGTACATACAGGCTGTCTTCACACGCCAAATCGATCCTTCCGATTGGCACCTGCGGTGTGAGATTGTAAAGGTCTTGCACGATCGGTACGGGCCGCTATTATCGCCGACGCTGCGGGAGTGTCCACCGTCGCAATTGGTCGATCAGATTCCCGCCCTGAGCATCGCCATTAGCAGTAGTCGTACCACGACGGCAAAAATCACCACATAATACGTAATAAACCCTGATTCACTGAAACTAATCTACTTACAAGACCGCTTGGACTACGAAGGAAACTTAAATTGCTCGAGGCAATGCAGGGGTGGAATCTCGCTGCATATTGTGATGGTACCTTTGTATGAAAAGTCGTACGACATCTGAGAAGCTGGCTATTTACAAGAGCCTGTTTATGGGCTTGCCCGATGTCTACGGAACCTATGACCCTCGCACGGGAAGGGTTCGACAGGCAAAAGAGGCCGTAACGGACGAAGTGCTCCTGGCTCACTTGAAGGGCAAGCAGCCATACGGGGTCTATTTGTTGATTAAGGATACGATTCGGGCCCTGGCCGTGGATTTTGACGACGATAAGCTCAACCCTCCGCTGGCGTTTCGGGCTGAGGCGCGGCGTCTCGGAATGTTCACCTACACCGAAAGGAGCAAGTCCAAAGGATATCACGTCTGGATGTTCTTTTCGGAAAAAGGCGTTCCCGCCCGCAAGGCCAGGCTGGTTGTCGGCTACATCCTCACCGGCATCGGGCAGCCGAATATCGAGATATTCCCGAAACAGGATGCCCTGGATGAGAACACTTCCTACGGAAACTTCATCAACGCCCCGCTTTTTGGGTCTCTGGTACCCAAGGGCAGGACGGTCTTCATGCATCCCGCCAAGCCGAGGGAGGTCTATCCCAATCAGTGGGAGTTGCTTGGCGGGGTGCAACGGATCGAGGAACGGATCCTGGACGAGGTCATCGGCAACTTCGGTCTGGACCAGCAGCACGACGCCAATGACCTTGATCGGCCACTTACTTCCCCCAACGGTGTGAAAGATCCGGCACAGGCCTTCGGGCTTCCTATTTGCGCACAGAGAATGCTGGCCGACGGGGTTACATCCCAACAGCGTGTGTCATGCTTTCGACTGGCGGTCAACCTGTGTCGGGCCGGCATTCCCTCTGATCTGACTGTGATAGTGCTTCGAGCATGGGCCCGCAAGAACAGGCCGCAGGACGGCAAGCGAATCATCACGGAGGCGGAGATCAAAAATCAGGTCAAGGATGCCTACGAAAAACCGTATCGCAGCTGCGGATGTGAAGACTCTGCCGTCTCACCGTACTGTGACAAGCGCTGCCCACTCTATTCTCGCTCGACCCGGCAGCGCTTGGCCCAGTGAGCACAGCTGCTAATTCTTCTTTGATCGATAGGAGGTATTGAAAATGACTCTTCAAGGCAAGAACGCCGGCTCATCTTCAACAACGGCCGGCAATGATATCACGGATGTGCTGCTTCGCCGGCGATATCTACTCAAAGACCGCGATGGCCGAATTTTGGAAAATACCGGGCAAATGTATCGCCGTGTCGCCGAAACCATCGCTGCAGTCGAACTGCGGTACGGAGCGTCGGCCCAAGACGTCCGCCGGCAGGCCCTTATATGGTACGATCTGATGACGGGCGGCAAATTTCTGCCGAACACGCCTACTCTGGTCAATGCCGGAAAGCCCGGCGGGCAGTTAAGTGCCTGCTTCGTTCTTCGGGTCGGAGACAGCATTGTCGAGATCCATGAGGCTCTCGCCCAGATGGCCGTCATTCAGAAGTCCGGAGGCGGCACGGGATTCGCCTTCGATGAGCTGCGGCCCAGTGGAGATATTGTTGCGTCCAGTGGAGGGATGACGACCGGTCCGCTGGCTTTCATGGAAGTCTTCGATGTGGCCACCGGCGCCATCCAGCAGGGCTCTCATCGGCGAGGAGCGAATATGGCGCTGATGAATATGTCCCATCCGGATATCCTGACGTTCGTCAATGCCAAACGTAATACGCGTTCGCTGAACAACTTCAATATCTCCGTAAAGGTGGGCGATGACTTCATGCACAGGCTGTTGCACAATAAAGGCGTAGCACACATCGTTGAGAATCCACGGGACAAGCAACGATATGTTATCCCCAGGACCGTGTCGCCCTCTTCTTATCGGCTCCAGGATCTCAAATCCATTGAGGCCGGCACGGAAAGCTATTATACGGTCGGTGATGTCTGGGACATGATCGTTACGAATGCTCGCGAGACCGGCGAGCCGGGGATTTGTTTTATTGATCGTGTCAACGAGAACAATCCGACTCCACACATGGGCAGAATCAATGCGACGAATCCCTGTGGCGAACAGCCATTGCTCAACGGTGAGGGCTGCAACCTGGGATCGCTCAACATTTCCAAGTATATTTTGTCCGACGGAAGCGATCTCGATTGGCCTCAGTTACAGCAGGCGATAAGCCAGGCTGTGCGATTCCTGGACAACGTGATCGATGCGAACGCCTGGCCGCTTGACCACGTCAAAGAGATCAGTTGCGGCAACCGAAAGATCGGATTGGGTATCATGGGGCTTGCCGACGCTCTCGTTTCCCTGCATATGCGTTATGACAGTGATGAGGCCATCGCATTCGGCCGGCGATTAGGTGAGTTCATCCGAGAGCATGCCCATCAAGCGAGTCAGAAACTAGCCGAGGAAAGGGGAAGCTTTCCGAATTGGGAGGGATCGGTCTGGCAGACCAAGCATAACAAACCGATGCGAAACGCAACGTGCACCACCATCGCACCGACAGGCAGTATTAGCATCATAGCCAGGTGCAGCTCCGGCATAGAGCCGATCTTCAAATATGCCTGTAAACGACGGGCCTTGGACAACTCCGAGTTCATCCAATTGCACCCCCTGTTAGAACGCCTCGGAACAGAACAAGGATGGCTGACTGAAAAGGTGAGGGCCGAACTAATGAGCGGGGGCGATCCCAAAGACATCCGGCAAATTCCTCGCAGTCTCAGCGACGTTCTGGTCACGGCACACGAAATTGCACCGGAATGGCACATACACATGCAGGCCGCCCTGCAGGCCAACATTGACAATGCCGTCTCAAAAACTGTCAATCTTCCGGCTAATGCAACGGTCGAGGACGTAGATAGGATTTTCCGGCTGGCATATGAGAGGGGCTGTAAGGGCACGACCGTCTACAGAGACACGAGCCGGCCGGACCAAGTCCTGTCAGCGGCCGCCGCTGGGACCAGTTCCAGTCCACGGTCACGACCGCGCGTTACTGCCGGCACGACGAGCAAATTCCGTATGGGGTGTGGCACATTGTTTGTCACAGTGAACAAGGACGAGAAGGGAATATGCGAAGTGTTCGCCAATTTGGGCAAGGCCGGTGGTTGTCCGAGCCAGTCAGAGGCAACATGCAGAGCAGTGTCGGCGGCGCTGCGGTCAGGTGTGGATCCGAACGTAATGATAGACCAGCTTTCCGGCATCAGGTGTCTGTCTGCTGCCGTGGCGCGCAAGACGAACAAGGAGGTCAATGTCCGGTCCTGTCCGGATGCAATTGCCAGAGCCATCAAAGAGGCGATGGGGACTCCTGTTGGTGAGCATGTGTCATGGTTCCGTGAGCGATGCGAGGATTGCGGCCAGCCCTTGCGGCGAGAGGCGAACTGTGTGGTGTGTGACTATTGCGGCGAGAGCAAGTGTGGGTGAAGAGATTGGCTCGATACTCAGATGATACCCACGTGCCCAGCACATCAATATAGAGAAGGCCATTTCAGCACTGTGAAATGACCTTCAATCGAATTAGTGAAGCCATTGTTTTGTACCACTAGTCGCCGTCCCAGAGCAACAGGAACATGCGTCTATCGCACTCGGCCCAGTAGACAGTCTTGTTGAGCGGGCATCTCTCAGATACCGGGTCCTCTGGGGGCGATAAACATTAGACCGTAGTCCCTGTTAGTACGATGCCCATATTTCGCGCCACAATCTTGATTGAAACGACTCAAGTTATTGTAGTAGCGTTGTTTGCGTGACAAAAAGAGGTCTGGATCGACTGAGTTAAGAAGCGTGTTTGTTCGTATGGGATACAGATTGTCGGGTTCATTAAAGTTCAACATCGTAATCTCCTTTCATTTCTTGACTGCTGTTAACATTTGAGCTGATTCGTTCAGCATTTCTACATCTTATGTAGTGGTGTGAGTGCAGGCAGGCAAAAATTTACAGGATTTTTTATCCGCTGCGGGTTGTGGACGGAAACCGACGGAGCTGGGCTCCCCCGGCACAGCCCAGTGAGATCGTCACTTTTAGTCAGCTCTATCACGCCGAATAGTCCCCATTACGATCTTCTACAGAAACAAGAATCTCAAAGAACTCATGTCACGCCGCTTAGTTATCGACTCGTACGGAAACAGAACCAACTGACAATTCTTATCAGGCATCTTATATAATCATCCGCCTGCACGAAATATCAGCGGAATTGCTGAAAAAATCTCCAAAGTCACCCAAATCCTATTTTCGCACTACTACATACTAACTAAAGGCAACGACTTGACATGTGAATGGGGGTAAGCAACGGTGTTGAAGGTACTGGAGTGGCAATATGTTTGAATATGAACTGATGGAATTCGTGCAAGATCTTCTGGTCCACAATCTCGGTGGGTACAATTGGCTAAGCACACCGATACGTGGGGATAACTGTGCAAACTGGGATGACAACGAAGTTGTACACGGGCTGATTGATATAGGCCTTTCGCTTTATCCTTATATCCAACCTTTTGAATTTGCCTTCAGACTGGCCACTTCACATGAGGCGCAAGAAGAACTAAGGCAAGAACTTGAGGAAAGAGCGACGAACCCACGAGCATGTCCCCCCAAGAGATCGCGGTGTCTTCGGGGGCAATGCCTAGAGCTGCTCCGGAGATGGGTCACGGACGATGATTACAGGTTCTCATCGGAACTTGTGCGTGAGCAACATAATCACGGTCTGACTGATTTCGAAACTCGCCACATTGAATTCGTTCAGTACGTCTATCCTTATTTCATGAAATATATTGATCCAATCTGTGAGAAATCCAGAGATACTGTGTGGCTGGGTCTGAGCTTAGACGGACTGGATCTCTGTGCATATATGGAGCGTGACGAGCGCGGTGGCCAGACATTCGAGAGGGCAAATTATGACTGTTCATCAAATACGGGCACCTGCAATGCTCTATTCCAGCACAGAGATCGCAGAATAATCGTCAAGAAGAGGCGTTTAGCGGCGCGGGCAGGTTTCCTTCAGGGGCTACTGTCACAGCACGGCTTACCTCCTCTTATGCCCGATGTTCTGAGGGAAAGGATGGCATTGCCACTGCAAAGGATCCTCCCAGAAGATCTTGACATGCCTATCGTCTACCATGAACTGGGTCATCGCAACGCTATCTCATTTATGGAACGATACGGATTTACGAGATTTGATCTCACCGGTGATCCGGGCACTAAGCCCGGAGCATTCTCGGAACTTGTCGCGGATCTCTACGCGCTTATACGCCTGAGGGAGCATGCGGGGCAAGAGCGTCTGTTCTGGGCGTTCGTACTGCATCGTGTTGGGAATTGCTATGCGCTCCCACAAGACATATTCAGAGAGGAGCACCAGACTAGGGAGATATTCACAAGCGTGGCACTTGCGAACCGCCCCGAAGAAGAAACAAGACGCTTCTTTTGCATACTGGATAGACACATAAAGAGACACAAAGATTTCCTTGGATCTGTGCATGCGGACTTTGTTGGAAAAGACAAATAGCAGGAAGGAAGACCGCCATCAAGGACCACATCAAGGGTCGCTTGCTCGCTAATAACCACAAGATCATCACCACTACCCAGCCACATCAGAGCATTGGCAATTCCAGAAGCATCGAATTCCCTTGTATTCAACTTGCTGTTCTTATTGAAATCCCCAGACATCGGCCCAAGAAAATCAGCGTACACGACAACCGTTGGTTTCTTACCACCTTTGATGTCGATAGAGACGCTTCCCGTTCTCGGAGGTTTGCATCACAGGTATATCCGCATAGCTGCGTAGATTGTGGTGAGTTTTCTGACAATAATCTCACGGTTGTCTGCCGATTCCCCAGCCTGTTGTGCAAAAAGGCTTTTGACAATCCACTCGGTGCAGTTGGTATGGTCAGCAAATAAGAAACTTCATTAGTCATTGCTTCAACTTCCCGTCAGGATAGAGTTTTTCGGAGGGGCAGGTGTCTGTCTGCTGCCGTGGCCCGTAAGACGAACAAGGAGGTCAATGTCCGCTCCTGTCCGGACGTGATTGCCAGAGCAATCAAGGAGGCACTTGGTACTCCTGTTGGTGAGCAGGTGTCATGGTTCCGTGAACGATGCGAGGATTGCGGCCGACCCATGCGGCGTGAAGCGAACTGCGTGGTGTGTGACTATTGCGGCGAGAGCAAATGTGGGTGAAGAGATTGACTTGGGGCCCATCGTTCTGAAACAAGAATACCAAAGAAGATGAGAGGAGGCTAACTCCCCTCATCTTCGAACCATATCCGATGGTTACAATTAGTACCGAGCTCTACGAATGCCGAAACGGTCAAAATCATCATCTTTGCTCAGGTACGATACTCGATACGATATAGGCTCGATATAGTTTTTCAAAGGAGCCTGGTAGAAATGGTTCTTTTGGTCGAAAGTTGACAGAGCGTGATAGGGTGTGCGAGGGCCGGCCGGTAAACCACTAGCTTCATATCCGTAGTACATGATTCTTGCCTCCAAATTCTAAATAGGTTTAACATTTCATTAAGGCTACTATTTGATGCCTCTGCCTCTTCTGTAGTGGTCGGAAATGGGGCTCTGTGAAATTTTTTGTGTAATGACGAAAGAATCTGCAAAGAATTCACAGATTTGGCCTCACACGATGGTAATTGTAGTAGACTGAAGACCCTTCGACTATCTCACCAAATTCCAGCAGGAGCCAGCGAGCTATCTTCGTACCAAATCACTGGATGCCTTGGAGCTACCGGAATACGCTGAAAATAAAAAGCGCAAGATTACTTCGGTTCTGGGTGGAAGGACTGGAGCAGACGCCCCGTGTGTTCGAAGTCCGTTGGTCTGACTGACCGACTCATATCTGAGCAACGGACAGGCAATACTGAGATATGTCAGGAAGGACAGTCCGTTGCTCGTGTCCTCTCGGAAAGCCTGCATGAACCCAGATTTCCCAAGTAATGCGTGACAAATGAACTGTGATTTTATAGTATAGGGCTTATGGAGACCACTCAAGTCACGTTCGACCACATTCTACCGGAGAACCCAATGGGTGAAGCATGCAAGGATGCTCCGAGGCTCGATTTTGTCCGCGAATTTATGCTCGAATTTCATGCGACTAAGGTCACCAGCGACGGAGGTTTGCTTGCCTGCCGACTTGATGATACACTAAGCCTGATCTCAGTGATTGATTCAGAGCTTCGTGATATCGGAACGGGCAAGAACATTCAACACGGTCTTGCTGCTTTGCTCAGACAGTCCAGATACAGCAGGTTTGCAGGCTATGACGATACGAATGACGCTGAACGTTTGGCTGTCGATCCTGCCATGCGGCATCTTGCTGGGGACAGAGCCGTAAAACATTCAACCGGTTCCACAAGGCATTGGCAGTATGTGCTGTTCCAGATGGCCGAAGTGATGGTGCCGATGGCACTATTTCCTGAAATCCTCGAGCGAATCGGGCGATTGAGAGCCAGCCCTGAACTTGGGAGGGCAGCATGACCGGCAATGTACCAAAAACTTTAACCATTGAGGAGAAATTGGCCGTTGAGGTGCGTCGAAGAAACGCAAGAATGTTTGATTTTCGGAGAATTCGTGTGTTTGGAGACCTTTCTGGGAGGCGTATCGGCCATGCTAGTGACCAGACGCCTTGACATCGAGACCCCTCATTGTGGTATTGTTGACGGTGTCGCGCGTAGGAGTACAAATTATGGCGTTAAATGGCAAATCCCGGACTATGCGAAATTTTGCCGTTTTCGGCGATGTTCACGGTCATCTGCGTTTGATGTTTCAGTTGTGTCGGTTATGGCAGAAGGCCCACGGACAGAAACTGGAGGCAATCTTTCAGTGCGGCGATCTAGGTTACCTCCCAGATCCAACGCATCTAGACAAGGCGACGATAAACTATGTGAAAAATGATCCAGAGGAGCTTGGATTCCAGTATTTCACTCGGCCTGTGCCGCTGCTAGCGGATGAGAAACTCAAAGAGATGTTGTGCGGTGACGAAAACAGTCTCGATACCGTCAGTTGTCCGGTTTATTTCTGTCACGGTAACCATGAGGATTTTCAGTCGCTGCGTGCTGAAGTCGGTATCGCATCGATGAGGTCGGTGGACTGTTTTGATAGGATTCACTGGATAAAGCCAGGTCATGTGGTAAATCTTGACGGGATTCGAATAGCAGCGGTCGGCGGAGGGACTGAGCCGCCGGACGACGACCTCGGTAAGGAGCCGTGGAAATGGGTTGACGTCAGGGCGTGCGAGCGACTGATGGCACGGGAGTTTGACGTGCTCATCAGCCATACTTCTCCACAGGGTATTGGGGGCGAATCGGATTTGTGGGGTTCTCAGTGGCTGCGCGATATGGTGGAGATATCTCAGCCTGATTATCATTTCTTCGCCCATCATCAGAATCCGGTGCCTTATTCGGCGATCGGGCAGACCATGTGCTACTGGCTTAATGACGTCAATTTTGAGAAGCAGCGTAAGGGTTTGAACTGGCCCCTGGTAAAGGATTGCATGGGAATTCTGTCATGGGGGGGCAGCAGCGAGCATGAGTTTCACGTGATTGATGAGGATTGGATGAAAAAGGTCACTTTTATGTCGTGGTGGAAGATGTAGACTGGTCGGGGGAAAATATCACCTGTTTTACAGGATCAGACAGGTATATTGTCCTGAAGTACCCAATCTCGTTTCTTAGTACCCAGTCCACTATGGGATAACTGCTGCTGCTCTCCTGGGTCAAGGAGATAGTCGAATTTTCGTTCGCTAAGCAGCGATTGCTCCTTTCCGCACATGGCGGGAGAATTTGTGTTTGATGTCGGGAGCAAAGTCTTATACATTGACTTTGGTAAAACTAGTTTGTCTCTTGGCGATTCTGAGTGGTTGATATGATGCCTTCTGGCTTCTTATCCTGGACTGCACATCTTGAAGACTTCACGACTCGCCAGAGATGAAAGGAATTATTGTGAGCAAGACGCTGGACTACGATTATATCGCAGAGGTGTCCGCTGGGCATGATGAAACTGTCAGAGCTGTCTCCTACGCTTTCTGCCAAGAATGGAACATGGCTACACGGCCTGAGTCTCCGCGGTCGCTCAAGTACATATCCAATGCTCGAGAATCCTCGTTTTACAAGACTATATTCAAGGCTATCCCTGCTCAAATCGAATGGGAAGTCACCCGAACAGACTCAAGCGCCAGCCAAGTGAGGATGTGCATCAAACTACCGGCGAAATACTGTCTGAACCTATACATCATTCCTTTTGCTTTTATGATGTTGATCTATTACTTGACTTGGGCTGCAGACGAATATTTATACAGTACGCTAAGCACAACGATAGTGAAGAGTACATTGCTAGCTATGACACTACCGCCTTTGATATTCTTTGGGAAGAAAGTCGGTTGCCTATTTGAACGATACAGGGGCGAATTGGACACACTTGTTTCTCAGCTAAATGTAGAGTGCAAGTCTCTCGAAGGTTCTGTAAAGACATCGTATAAGGTTCTTCTAAGTTGGTTCTTCATGAGTATCGGTCCGGTTCTCGTCTTTGTCATCTTGATCCTCCGACTAGTCTACTCGTCGTATTATACGAAAACGGAGTTTGACCCAAGCATTGTAAGCCCAATGACTCGTCCTGTGTTGGGTGGCATGATATTTATATCATTCTTGACATTAACCATCGCTCTCGCTGCTGAACGGGGAAGGTATCCTGCAAGAATGTTGGCCCCTCTAATAGTTCATTTTACTTTGGTTACCGGCCTCCTTTTTCTGTTAGCCGTTGCACCACTCTCGATGGAATGCATCATCCAAATAGGATTCGCTCAAATGGATTACACAGGCGCATTCGCTACGTTTGACGGGCCGCGAATCATTCACGTGGAGTTGGGCCGATGGTGGACACCTTTGGAAGACAAAGAAATCAGTCAATATCAAAGACGGATCGCCACTGGCATTGGGCTTGTGCCCCTTATGGCCTGGTTTGTTGGAGTAACCTTGCTCTCGTTTAATGCTGAAGAGTTCTCGTCCGGTGCTGGAACCTCGGACTCCAAGCATCAAAGAATCATGAGGTGCATATACAAGAGTAAGTCGCGGCTTGAGTCCGGTCTTATGCCACAGCGAATGTCATCAGTGTGCCGAGTTTCGGTTTGGCTATTCTTCTTGTGTTTGGCAGTGCTTTGCTGGTGTGCAGTGCTGTTGAACATATCAGTAGCATGTGCTCTAATAGACCCAGGCCTATTATCTTGCTGTCTGTCTGACGGTGCGATACTTGTCAGGGGTATGCAATTTCTAGCGTCTGATCTTCTATCGGTAAATCCACAGGATGAAGCATTGGCCTTCCTTATAGGGAAGCTCGTGCTAGCGCCTATCCTATTGCCTTTTGCTATATTTGTCCTTCTTCACATTCATTATTGGATCCGCCAATACAGACGTAATCGTTCTCTGGTATGTCTTGAAGGAGAATTAGCTACCAAAGCCGAGTATGTTGCAAAAGCAATGAAGGTAAAAGATGTGTCATGTTTTTTGGATGAGGAGCATAAGGAGGTGTCTCCGTACGCTCAGGTTCGGGGACTGATCGCACAGAAGAGAATTGTATTTGGCCCTGAAACACTGAGCTTCTTTGCGAAGTATCCCAAATATGTCGAACCTGTGATCGCACATGAAGTTGCACACCTACAAAAACACTGTCGGCGTATAAGACGACTCAGAATCTTGTCACGCCTGGGTCTCTCAGGTGTAGCTCTTCTAGGATTGACATTGGATCCGATTTCGATAGAGGATGAAGCCGATGACTCTGCGCGTGACGATTATCTGGTGAAGAAGATGAAGGGGGAGGCAGATGATATTGATATAAATTGCCTTACAGAAAAAGCAGCTGACCTTATAGGAAACGCTGCATTTGCCATTGGACTCTGGCGGTGCCCCAAAGAGTACAAGATGAAATTCAGCTCGTCTCGGAACGCTGCATTTGCGCAGATGGCTGTGCCTCCTTCAAACAAGTCTTGCAAAAGGCAGACATCTGTTTTCCAAAGAATAAGGAGGAATTTAAGAGCCGCGTATGAAGTCTATTTTGAGCTTGATGCATATCATTACATACACAGAGAGGTGAGGCTCAGACGGAGCAGACTCTCATCTGAGGCCGCGACAAAAAAGATATAGATTTTACTTCAGCTGAGCATCACTGAGAATATCTTTTGAAGCCAGTAGGCAATAGCTCCACAATGAGTATACATCTGATAAATGCCTCTGTTGTCTTGCTTGCCTGATTTGACTATTGTAACTGAACGTCATTTCGTGGTGCTAAAATAGCCTTACCCTTTTCGAATTCCAGAAGCACGCCAACGGACTATCCTCACATGTCGATCGCTGGATGCCTTGGAACAGCCGAAACATGCTCCGAAGAAAAGACGAAAGGTTACTTCGGTCTTGAGCAGAAGAACCTGAGCTGGCGCCACGTAAAGCCGATGATCATTTTCACCCCTTGTGATAATCAGACATACGGATTCGAAGTCCGGATTTCTGGATTGTAAGTTGCTCTTGGACAGTCGTTTATGACTGTCAATTAAAGAGTTATGAAATCAACCGAAAACCAACCGAGAACCAACCGAGCACTGAATGTGTAACGTTGGTGCAGATTTTGGTGCAGATAGGTAGTTCACGCGATCCAACAATATGACATGTTCAGGTATCTAAGTGACCACTTCCATATGAGAGCAAATCATTCAGAATTGCTGTGTCGCTCGTGATGCTGATCGAAGCGCAACCGTAGCCCAACAGTAGCTCAAACGTGCACGTCTGTTGCGAATACTGTTGCAAATCGCCAGCTCTGATTGACCCTCTTCATTCCATCTCGGAGATGAACCATGTGCCGATGAATTGCGTCTTCACTTGATCACCCGAACGGTTTGACCTGGGCAATCCGGCAGGTACGGATCAGGACCGCCGCACATGTAGTCGAAGTGGCCCTGCCCTGCAGTCGATTTAAGTTGTCGCAGAATCCGTGGAACGTTATCGTCGGGGCCGGATACGTAGAAAGGTTTGCCGTCTCTGCCAAACTCGATTTGTGGAGCCTCTTCGAGGCTGCCGGACTCCTCAAGAACATATTGGGAAAGGTCAAAATCCCTGTGAGGGTGGAAGCCAAATCTCCGAGCAAAGGCAATCGCCCCATAAATGATCTGGTGGGCCATATCTGGCAAGCATTCAATCGGATCTTCATCCCTGTAGACCCCGTCCACCAACTCCGTGCTGTAACGTGACAAGGGAAAGTCGGCATTGCAGAAGGTGTTTTTGAGCCCGAGACACAGTATGTCCACCAGATACACACCGAAGATCAGATCTCCGTCTGGCTGGCGCCGTGAAACAACAATTGTCGCCAGGCCCTTTTCCTCCCACGATGGATTGATGAGGCATTCATATAGAGGGTAGTGGCGAGCCAAATGGATTTTCTTCTTCGTGCTCAGCACGGCATAGGGTATCGACTCAACCTGCCGTTTCTTTCGCAGCTTATCCTTCTGCCGCTTTTTCATCAACTTCTTCTGCCGTTTGGCTTCATTCCTGGCCATGTTCAGATTCCTTTCTGTTAACGGCTGTCACGCATCTTGTTCCTGTGTCAGACTCATGATCAACCCGCCGTGTAACTTGCTTAACTCTGCCGCCGGGTGTTGATTCTGACGTTTTCTAGGATATCATTGGCTCGCTGGATGTCGAAGGCTTCCGGATCAAAACTGCCACCGACCCAATCCAAATAGCCGTCATGCTCTTCGTGCTTCGGATCGGAAATGGCTTGGATGAATTCCTCATACCCGATTGTTCCACCACAATCCTCAGGCGGATAATGCCTCTGCCCGGCTATGCAGACTGGATATTTTGCACCGGATTCAGGGACTAATCTCTCTTCCACGGTAATCAGGTGTTCCCAATTGTCGCCAAAGTCGTACCGATACAGGAAGTTGTCTCCCGGTTTGACCAATTCACGCAGTTTGTGGCGGCTCTCATTTGTCAGTCTCATTTCCGGAACATCATCATACTCGTGATCGGGGATACCGAATCGTTGGTCGCAAATCTCGAATTCATGGAGGTGGTAATCCAGCCACCCTTGCATAACGGCCTGCAGGTAATCATGCAAGCCGGCAAGTGTGATGTTCTCTCGAACCTGAAACCGTCTCCATATGGGAGGCTCTATGTCGAGCAGAGATACTTTGAGTTGATATATGGGGGTGTTCGGATCATATCTTCTTCTTGCCATATGCCGGACCTTTCAGTGCAGGTATATCCAAGAACCCTTGAAGCATATTCATCTTTGGTCTGTGTATTGTACCGCGTCTGAAAGAGACTGCAAGTTCAGCAGCCTACCGCATCCGACCTTTCCATGCAAACCACCTCCCGGACGTCGCGGGCGGGGGTAGTCAGAGAATCACCGACCAACGGCTTGCCTGTCCGATTTCCGGCCCGATAATTCGGAAAAGTCGTCATTTTGGTGCTTGACGATGGTATTGCCGAGATCAGTTTTGCCCGAAATGTCCAGAGGTGGAGACAGAATGGAGTCAACCGTTTTTGATCCATCTGCGATCTCCAAGGGTGATTGGAAGCTCGACGGCGACGACTAGCGTATTGCGTTGACAAAGAGCTCTAAGCCGTGCTCGGCCGGCATCGAAAGCTCATCGCGAGGAAATACGATGGCAGTAAGAACCGTGAAAACGGTTGGTAGGTCCATGATCAGCCTGGAAGTGATTGATCTCATCATCAAGTTTAAGAAGGCGAATCCTCGCTGATGAAGGGCTAATCAGAGTCCAAGACGACCCGAAACCCCCGGTGGCTGCTGACCTTCTCTGGAGAGACCCTCCATCGAGTCACTGTGCGCAATTTCACGGGATCGTAGAGCCAGCCCCCCCCCGCGAAACACGCGAGAGCTACCGGAACTGGGACCTTGAGGGTCTGTACAACGGTCTGTTGAGCAGGGACGTCCAGTAACCTTTAACACTCCAATACGCACCGCTCTTATCGCTCACTTCGACCGTCTCGAAGCGTTGAAACTTCTGTGGATCACCCCCGACGTAGTAACCTTAGTACCAATTGTCCTGACCCTGGTGATCTGAAAAATCGGCTCTAGAATTAGCCAGAATCGCTGTGTTCTCTGATGTTCTTGTGTTGCCGGTATTGACATTCGCGGCAGAAGTGTCAGTGAGGCTCTTCTTGCCAGTCTCGTAGAGAAGCCGCACCTCGTCCTCAGAAAGTGGCCGACCGTAGACACGAATCTCATCCAGCACACCATTCCACTTGCCCCATTCCGGACGTTGAGAACAGCTCCCAATATAGACAGGCCAGGCTGAACGGGCCCTGATCCGCGCGGCCCATGATGAACACATGGTCGCCAACTTTCTCATTTAACAGCCGCGTGGCTTCAAGCCATATCGGCAGTCGTCCGTCTTTCCAGGGATCCGGAAGCTTCAGCTTGTCCAGATCCCGCAAATCTTTGACAGCCGGTTCCGATTCATCAACGATGGTCGGTTCATTCTCCCTGAAGATGACCTTTGCGCCGCAGGCTTCAGCCAGCGTTGCATCGTCAAAATCAATCACACAGCCGTCGTAGCCGTATTTCGCCTGGCTAACCACCTGTGCCTCGACCATCCGGACAGCGCTGTTGGCCATCTCGCCGACCTTGATTCCGGCAGTTTCCGCCGCGAACATGAACGTCTGCGGCACCACCGGTACCTGATCGCCAACCTCGCCGGCAAGAACTGCCTGACATCTTTGAAGACCTGTAACATTGCTCATTCTATTTCCTCCGATTTGTTTGTTTTTCCAAGCGCTCCCGCCAAATCGTCAATCAGGTCTTCGACATCCTCAATCCCGGTTGAGTATCGGATCAAGCCTTCGGGAATTCCCAGCCGGGCGCGTTCCT
>Ga0307378_10001260_pt1 | contig 41538 bp, 30 predicted proteins | sample UN1MG_FD_202238 | JGI IMG/M metagenome (GOLD analysis project Ga0307378, IMG submission 202238) | Soil microbial communities from Risofladan, Vaasa, Finland - UN-1 | ecosystem: Environmental > Terrestrial > Soil > Coastal area > Acid sulfate soil | place: Finland: Risofladan, Vaasa | collected...
CTTTGACCCGAGCCCCAACCTTGCCGCCTTCCCGGACACCCCGGGCTGCTACTACTGGGGCGAGGGCGACGGCGACGGCTACGTGCTGGGTTCCGACCAAGCCATCCTCCAGGCCGAGGTCCTGTCAATCCACCAGAGCTACGACAAGGTCATCCCGCGCGGCATACCCGACGTTCAGGACCTCGACGCCGACGGCTACATCCTGGGCAGCGACCTGGTCACCATCCGGGGCTTCGTCCTGAGCGCGCCGGTGGGCACGGTCAACAGCCGGGCCGCCGATCTGGAAAAGGTTTACGAGCCGGCCGCGGACGTGCTGGTGGGAAGCACCACTCACGTCACGGTCCGGGTGCGCAACTCCAACCTCGCCAACGTGCTGTACCAGGGCGGCTTCTCCGTGGTCTTCTCCATTGATCCCGCCTCCGACGGCACCGCCGTCCTGCTCGGCGGCGACGGCAGTTACAGCGCGGGCCCGGCGGGCAACCGCTTCGACGTGTCCGGCGTCAACGGCAAACTTGACGGCGGCCACGCCACCATCGTCCTCGCCATCACCGGCCCCGGCGCCATCATCGTGAACGCTCAAATCCCCCATTGCGGTCTTTTGCTCGCCGAAGAAAAAGGCCGATGGATGAATGACGTTGACCTGTTGCCGGCATTCACCCTGAACGCGGTGACTCTCCCATGACCGCGGCGTGACAATCCCCTATGGGCGTTTTTACCGGCGCCGGAAAAGCCGTATCATTTCCGGCATCGCCGCAATCCGGTTTCCCGCGGGATACCCTTGCCCTATTCACCCTTCCGCCGGCCCTGACCCGCGGGGCCGCGCCGTTTTAACGGGTATTGACAAACCGGTATGATAGGCAGTACCATTTAGGATGTAGGCAAAGGCTGTCTCGGGCGGGAACTTTCAATCGTCTGGGCCGGGGAGCGAACCGGCATTTTTTTATTTTTTAAAGGAGTAGAAAATGAAATCATTGAAGATTACATGGGCCGGTCTGTTGCTGGCGGCGATGGTTCTGGCGTCGTTCGGCTGCAAGAAGACTGAAAGCACCCCGGCCGGCGGGACCACTGGCGCTCCGGTCGCCGGCGACGATTCCGTCTGGATCAAGGTCAACGGACAGGACATCCTGCGCTCGGAAATCGAGAATGACATCGCGGACATCAAGAAGAAGATGGGGGGACAGATGCCGCCCGAACAGATGGCCATGATGGAGCCGACGATCAAGCGTGAGACCATGAAGCGGGCGGTGCAGCGGGCGCTGTTGGACCAGATGGTGGCCAAGGACGGGATCATAGCCGACGCGGCCAAGGTTGATGAAGAGATGGCCAAGATCAAGGAGCGGTTCCCCGACCCGAACATGCTTGAGCAGAAGCTCGCGGAATTCAATATGACCGAGGACAGCCTCAAGCAGGAGATCGCGAAGAACCTGGCTTACCAGCAGTTGTTCGAGAAAAACGCCCCGGTGCCGGACCCGTCCGATGAGGAGATCCAGCAGGTTTACGACCGGGCCAAGGATCGGCTGAAGGAGCCGGAGCAGGTCAAGGTCACCCACATCGTGCTCATGGTCCCTTCCTCCGCATCCGAGGAAACCAAGAAGCAGAAAAAGGGCCTGGCCGAGACCATCCGCAAGAAAATCCTGGCCGGCGAGGACATGGCGGCCCTGGCCGAGAAGTACTCGGATTCCCCCAACAAAGCGGACAAGGGCATTGAGACCTTCCCCAAGGGCCAGATGCCGGAGGCCTTTGACACCGCCGTGTTCGCGCTCAAGCCCGGCGAGCTCTCCCGGGTCATCGAGACGCCGGTGGGCTATCACATAGTGCGGATGCAGGAGCTGATTCCGGAGACCTCCACCCCGCTCGAAGAGGTGCGGGAAAAGATCATTGCCTATCTCAAGGAAGACCAGCAGAAAAAGGCCTTTGATAACTACATCGAAGGCCTGACCAAGAACGCGGACGTCCAGTACCTCGAGCCCCTGCCCGAGGAAACGCCGCATGGCATGGGCGGACCCATGATGATGGGAGCAGAGCCTGAGGAAGGAAGCACGCCTGAGCCGGTAACGCCCGAGGAAATGCAGCCGGAAACGGCCCCGGCCCCGCCGGCTGAGGCCCCGGCGCCCGCGGCCGCTCCCGCTCCAGCGCCGCCCTCACCAGCCCCCGCGGCGCCCGGCCCGGAATGAGCGCGTTATAATATCGCGGTGCAACGAAAAAGGGGCGTGTAATTCACGCCCTTTTTTTCCCGCGCCCCTTATCGGCCCAGGACCCGCCGCGTGAGCTCGTTATAAATCTTCCTGCCGAACATGCGGGTGAGGATCTCGCGCGAGCGGACCAGGATGTGGCTCTCCGGGGCGCCGCGCCGGGAGACGCAGGGCCTTGCTTTATCGCCGGCGTCGAGGATGATCTTGGTTTCCCGGTTCAGCGTCGAAATCACGACCTCGCCGCGGATCACCACCACCACCACCGGATAAAGCGAGCAAATGTACGGCTTCGCCTCCAGCGGATCAACCCCGTTATCGAGGGCCCACGCGTGGATCATGCAGCCCCGGCCGCCCGGCATCAGGAACAGGCAGTCGTCATTCTTTTTCCGGCGCATCACCTTCTCGAACTCATCGCTCCACCACCAGAAGTCGCCCCCGTCGAGCGTGCGCTTGAGCGCCGGATACGCGCGCAAGAGCGCGGGCAGGACCTTGCTCACCGCCGCAACGTCCCTGCTCGTAAGCTCCAGGTCATAGCCGGAACAGCAGAACGCCTTCGGGTCCCGCCTGCGGCAGGCGCCGCAGTTGTAATAGCTGTCCAGGCTGCCGCCGTCGAAGATCAGGTTCTCGCGCATGAAGACGCGCGGCTTCTGTTTCAAGTACTCCAGATACCTGTCCTCGGTGTCGCGGCCCAGATCATCCAGGATGGCGCTGAAATCCTGGCGCAGGTTTTTAGTCATGAATTGCGCGGCTCCCTTATTTTGTTTCTTCGCGGAGTCCCGGCGCGAGGCGCCGGGCACGATTGAAGCATACGTGGATAATAATGGCTCACTCCGACTATTTCATCCCTCTTTAATTCTCTCCAGGTATTTCCCGATCCGCGCCAGCCCTTCCTCGATCCTTTGCTCGCGGGTGGCGTAGGAGAAGCGGAGGTAGCCCTCGGCGTTCTGGCCGAAGTCTATGCCGGGGGCCACGCCGACGTGGGTGTGTTCGAGCATTTCCATGACGAACTTCAAGGAGTCGTCGGTGTAGTGGCGGGCGTTGGCGAGGACGTAGAAGGCGCCGGTGGGCTCGTGGGTTACGCCGAAGCCGAGTTTTTTCAGGCCCTGGAGCATGGCCAGCCGGCGGCGGTTGTAGATGGCCCGCATGCGCTCCACGTCCGGCTCCGCGCGTTCGAGCGCGGCCAGGGCGGCCCACTGCACGAAGTCGCCGGTGGAGATGAAGAAGTTCTGTGCGACTTTCTGCATCGGGCGCACCATGCCCCGTGGCAAAATGCAATAGCCCACTCGCCAGCCCGTCATGGCGTAGCGCTTGGAGAAGCCGTTCAAAACGATGGCGTTGTCGGTGAACTCCAATATCGAACGCTCGCGGCCCTCGTAAACCAGGCCGTGGTAAATCTCGTCGGAAATGATGAGCGGCCCCAGGCCGGCGACCTCTTGCATTCGCCCGGGCGAGAGCAGGTTGCCGGTCGGGTTACCGGGCGAGTTGATGAGGATGGCGCGGGTCCGGTCCGTGAGCCGCTCCCGGATCATCTCCGGCCGGTACTGGAACGCGTCTTCCTCGTACACCGGCACGGGCACGGCCCGGCCGCCCAGGTACTCGATCATGTTCGGATAACAGGCGTATGAGGGGTCGGAAAGGATCACCTCGTCGCCCGGGTCCAGGATGCCCGAAAAGACCAGGAACATGGCGGGCGAGGTTCCCGGCGTTACGATCACCTGGTCCGGATGCACCTTGACCCCGTAGCGCTTTTCGTAGTCCGCGGCGATGGCCTCCCGAAGCTCGATCACGCCCAGCGAATGAGTGTAATGCGTCTTACACTCCCGGAGAGCGCATAGCGCGGCCTCCGTGATGCATTCCGGCGTGTCGAAATCCGGCTCGCCCACCGCCAGCGAGATCACGTCCGCGCCCTGTTTCTTCAGCACCGCCATCCGGTCAATCACGTCCATCACCAGAAACGGCGGTATCTCCCGAGCCCGCTTTGACACCCTGGACCACTCCATGCTGACCTTCCCCTTTAAAACTACATCGCCCGGCCCCGACCGCGGCGGAACATCATTATAACGCCGTCTTCGGTTTTATAAAATGCGGCGCGGACATAGTGCGCCGTTATTTTTCCAAGACCGACCGGCCGTAGTGCAAGGAGAGCGACCCCAGTCAGTATTTAGGGTGCCAGCGACCGATTTTCCGGAATTTTCAAGTTGGACCCGGTCTTAACTGTCGTTTTGGCGGAAACGATTATCCGGCCTTAGCGTTATATAACGCTAAGGCCTCATTAAAAATTTTAATGATAGATGAAAAATTATCAAAATACTACTTGACAAACAAATACGATCATGTTAGTAGTATTAAGAGAACGGAATCGCACATGCATTCATGCTTTAAAGAAAAGACGACGTTCACGCGCCATGCTGACGCGATTGAGGAGAGCCACGCCAAATGAAATTATCCACGCGCGCGAGATATGCTTTGCGGGCCATGATGGTGGTTGCTCGGGACACCCATGACGGGGTTCCGATCAACCTGGCCGAGGTCGCGGACCGGACGCACCTGCCGCGGCGCTACCTGGAGCAGGTTGCGATCTCGCTGAAGAACGCGGGGCTCTTGCGGGCGGTGGCCGGGAAGAACGGCGGCCACCTCCTCACCCGTCCGGCGAAGGACATCAAGTTGGGCGAGATCGTGGAGGCGACGATCGGTCCGATCAACATCGTGGAGTGCCTCGCGGACACCGAAGCCTGCATGCTGGTTGAAGGCTGCGAGTGCCGGAGCCTTTATTCCATGATCAACACGAGCATCCGCGACGCGTTCAACGCGTTCACCCTGGCCGACCTGGCCGAGCGCCGGGTGGCGGGAATGGTGAAGCAGATGACCGGCACGGCGTTGGAGGCCCACCGCTGACCGGCCGGGCGGGACCAGCAACGGGCGGATTGAACGCCAAGGCGCAGAGACGCCAAGAATAGAGGTTCTTCGCAAGGGAGAATGGATAATAGGTGCGGCGCGGATCGCGGAGAGCGAAGGGCGAAGGGCGTAAATTAAATCAGCGCCAAAGCAGTGGTCTTTCACGCTCTACGCCCCGCGCTCTACCCTGTACGCCTCCCCGCTGCTCCCATGATATTTTTCGGATCCGCTCGGGAACGTGAATTTTTAAAAAAAGGAGGAGGACGTAAATGTCGGCGGCATTCAATCCAACCGGGGCGAAGTCAACGCCGGTCGAGAAGAAGATCGGCGGCTCTACGGTCCGGCTGCAGCACGGCGACCTGTGCGCGCTCCCGGTTGACGCGTTCGTGTTTTACGCGCGGGAGGACCTGGCGCTGGGCTCCGGCTACGGCACGGCCATCCAGATGCGGGGCGGGGTGGCGGTGAAGAACGAGCTCGCCAAGATCGGCGCGATCAAGATGGGGGAGGCGGTGATCACGGGCGCGGGCGCGATGACGGCCAGGCGCATCATCCATGCCTGCGGGCCCAAGTTCCAGGAGGCGGAGCTGGAGAGGAAACTCGCGGACTGCATGGAATCGGCGCTCAAGCTCGCGGCCGACAACGGCCTCAAGACCCTGGCCTTTCCGCCCATGGGCGCCGGCTTTTACGGCGTGCCGCTGGACTTGTCGGCCAAGGTGATGCTCGCGGCGATCAAGCAGCACCTGGCCGGCCGGACGTCGCTCACCGATGTCATCATCTGCGTTAACGACTACCGCGACTACGCGCCCTTCGCGAAAGCGTTCGAGACCTTATAAGGAGGAGTGTCATGCACGAAATCAGTCCGCTGCTGCGGTTTTCGGAGGACAAGCTCCAGATCATCGCGCTGTTGTTCATGGCCGCGGTTTACGTGATCAAGGTCAAGTGGATCCTTAAATTCACCGCCGGCAAGGAGCGCCAAAAGACCACCAGCACCGGCCGCACCGACGCCAGGAAGGGCGCGTATTACTCGCTGTTCAACATCTTCATGCCCTGGACCATGTCCAGCTACCGCCAGCACCCGCTCTTCTACCTCCAGTTCGGCGTCTTCCACACGGCGGTGGCCGTGTCCATCGCCATGTCGGTGGCCATGCCCTACTTCCCGGGCCTGATCGCGAACCACTACCTCGTGCTCCTGATGCAGGCCCTGTTCGGCGCGGCCTTCCTGATCGGGCTCGGCCGGCTCATCCGCCGCATCGCAAGCCCCTACATGAGGGCCATCAGCTCGCCCGACGATTATTTCTCGCTCTGGCTCCTCACGGTCTGGTTCGCGTTCGCGTTCATGGCCGCGCCCAATCGGCCGGAGCTCACGGAGCTCTGGCTCACCGGCTACTTCCTGCTCACCGCCTTATTCCTGTTCTACGTGCCTTTCTCCAAGATCTCGCACTACATCTTTTACCCGTTTACGCGCTGGTACCTGGGCAAGACGCTCGGCCACCGGGGCGTGTATCCGATCCCCTTCAATCCCGGCCATGAGCCGCTGACCCGGCTGTTTGCTCAAAACCCCCGGCATCCGGCCGCGGTCAAGGAAGCGAAGTAAAAAAAGGAAGCGAGGAGAAAGTCATGGGTAAAGCAATCGAGAGATCGTACAAGTGCCAGAAAGTCGTGGAGCGGCTGCACCAGAAGGTGAACCGGCAGATTCTGGGGTCGCTGGAGGCGTGCGTGCATTGCGGGATGTGCACCGACCAGTGCCATTACGTGCTGGCCAACCCGGGCGACGTTACCTACATGCCGTCGTACAAGGCGGACAAGCTAAGAAAGCTCTTCAAGGCGCACATTGACTGGACCGGCAAGGTCTTCCCCTGGTGGGTGGGCGCGCGCGACCTGTACAGCGACGAGGAGCTGGAGGAGCTGAAGGACGTGGTGTTCGGCAAGTGCACCAACTGCCGGCGCTGCTCGGTGAACTGCCCCATGGGCGTGGACATGGCGACCTTCAACCGGATGGCGCGGGGCCTCTTGGTGTCGGTGGGGGTGATGCCGGAGGGCGTGGCGGTGGTGGCGAAGGACCAGTGGGAGATCGGCAACCAGATGGGGGTGCTCAAGGAGGACTACCTGGACACGCTGCAGTGGATGGAAGAGGAGCTGCAGAACGAGTACAAGGACCCGTCAATCAAGATCCCGGTGGACCGGATGGGCGCGGACATCATGTACACGATCAACCCGCGGGAGGCCAAGTACGACCCGCGGACCATCGCGGAGGCCGCGGCCATTTTCCACTTCGCCGGCGCGAGCTGGACCATGCCGAGCGAGGGCTGGGACATGACCAACTTCGGGCTGTTCAACGGCGACGACGAGCTGGGCGGCGCCGTGGCCAAGCGGCTCTATGACGCGGCGGAGGCGCTTCATGTGAAGAAGGTGGTGATCTCGGAGTGCGGGCACGGCTACCGTTCCACGCGCTGCGAGGGCCAGAACTGGGGCCAGCGCGACGTGAGCTTCGAGATGGAGAGCTCGGTCATCACCATGCTCCGCTACATCAAGGAAGGCAAGATCAAGGTGGAAAAGAGCAGGAACAGCCTGCCGGTGACCTTCCACGACTCCTGCAACAACGCCCGGAGCTGCGGGCTCACCGAGGAGCCGCGCGAGCTCCTGCGCCTCGTGTGCACCGACTTCCGCGAGATGTACCCGAACCGGGCGGAGAACTTCTGCTGCACCGGCGGCGGCGGCGCCATGTCCATGTCCGAGTACGCGCCCCGGCGCCTTAAATCGGGCATCGTCAAGGCCGAGCAGCTCAAGGCCACCGGCGCCAAGATCGTGGTCACCTCCTGCCATAACTGCGTGGACGGGCTCACCGACCTGATCAAGCACTACAAGCTCGACCTGGAGGTCCGCCAGCTCGTGAACCTGGTTTGCAACGCTATGGAAGTGCCCGCCGTGCTCGCGGAGACGGTCGAGAAAAAGGCCCCCGAGGGAGTGGGCAAAAGGATCCTGGTCATTGACGACGAGCGCGACATCCGGACCTTCCTCAAGAACATCTTCCAGGAGCGCGGCTACGACGTGCTGGAAGCGCCCGACGCCAACCAGGGCATGCGCCTCATGCGCGACCAGAAGCCGGACCTCGTCACCCTCGACCTCGTCATGCCCCACAAGACCGGCATGAAGCTGTACTGGGAGCTCAAGAAGGAGCAGGACATGAAGGAATTCGCCAGGGTCCCGATCGTGATCATCACCGGATACGCCCGGGACCAGAGCGCGGGCGGCGTGACCTTCGAGCAGTTCGTCGCGGAAAAGCAACTGCCCCTGCCGGAAGGCTTCATCGAGAAACCCATTGATCCGGACCGGGTCCTGGATACCGTGCGCGGAGCGCTGAACGGAGGCGCGGCCAAGACGGCGCATTAATTCGAGCGCCGGTTGCAAACCGGCGCCGCCAGCGATGGTGGCCGCATGCACAACAACAGGGAGGGAGCGTGATGGCGGAAAGGTCAGAGCAAGCGGATCAGACCGAGCTGCTTGACGTGCGCGAGCTGGCTTGCGCCCGGCTCTTCGACGAGGTCCCCTGCCTGGTCTCGGTGCAGGACCGCGAGCTGCGCATCATTGACGCCAACCAGAAGTTCCGCGACGAGTTCGGCGGCCGCGTCGGGGATTATTGTTACGTGGTGTACAAGGGCCGGAGCGAGCCGTGCCCGGAATGTCCCGTGCTCCTCACCTTCGCCGACGGCAAGTCGCACACCAGCGAGCAGACCGTGTTCGATAAGCGGGGGCTTCCCCACGACATGATGGTGAACACCAGGACCTTGAAGGACCGCAACGGCAGGATCGTCGCGGTGATGGAGGTCTTCACCGACATCACGGTCAAAAAGGAGCTGCTGAACCGGCTCAACGACAGCCTGACCCGCTTCAACACCCTCTTCGACCAGGTCCCCTGCTTCATCTCGGTCCAGGACCGAGAATTCAACATCATCGAGGCCAACGAGCAGTTCAAGGAAAACTTCTCGGGCAAGCTCGGCGGCCATTGCTACGAGATCTACAAGCGCCGCGACACCCGCTGCGAGACCTGCCCGGTGGCGCAGACTTTCGAGGACGGCCAGGTGCACTGCAGCGAGGAGGTGGTGTTCGACGACCGGGGCAACTGGATCAACGTGATCGTGTACACGTCTCCGCTCCGGGACTCGCGGGGAGACGTCGTCCAGGTGATGGAGGTCTCGACCGACATCACGGTGGTGCGGCAGTTGCAGGACCGGCTGGTGAACCTGGGCCAGCTCGTGGCCGGCATCGCCCACTCCATCAAGAACGTGCTGGAGGGGCTCAGGGGCGGCGTTTACATCGTGAACCGAGGCTTCCGCGACGATAACCAGGAGGGCGTCAAGACCGGATGGGAGATGGTCGAGCGCAACGTGACCCGCGTCTCCAACATGATCATGGACATGCTCTACTGCGCCAAGGACCGCACGCCGCGCCGCCTGCCCGTGGCCATGACCGAGCTGGCGGCCGAGGTCGTCGAGCTGTTCCGGGAGCGGGCCGGGGACTCCGGAGTGGAGCTGGTGCTGGGCGGGAGCGACGGCGTCGGCCAGATCCTCGCGGACCCCAAGGACATCCATGCCCTGCTCGCCAACCTGGTGACCAACGCCATTGACGCCTGCTGCTCGGACGAGGACCCAGGCAAGAAGCATCGAGTTGCGCTCGACATGAAACAGGAAGACGGCCACGTGATCATCAGCGTCTCCGACAACGGCATCGGCATGGACCCGGAAACCCAGTCCAAGCTCTTCAACCTCTTCTTCTCCACCAAGGGCACGTTCGGCACTGGCCTCGGCCTCATCGTCGCCCACAAGGTCGCCACCGAGCACGGCGGGACCATCTCCGTGGAATCCAAGCCCGGGACAGGCTCGACCTTTACCGTGAGACTCCCGATCCAGGAAGGAAACGGATAAGATTTTCCCCACGCCAAGGCGCAAAGACCGCAAAGTTTTTATTAATATTCTCTTCTTGGCGATCTTTGCGCCTTTGCGTGAAAAGACTCCTTCCCTTACCGGAACGCGGGCAATCCGGTTGCGGCCAGGTTCAAGATGCAATATCATGACTCCCCGAAAATGCCCGGGAAAAATAAAACCGAGTACGACTGGGTCGAGCTGGTGGTGAAGGCCGGTCAGCTCCTGGGCCTGAACCCGGTGCGCACGCGCTGGAAGCTCCGGGCCTGGCAGGACCGGGTGAAGGCCCGGAAAGCGGCGGTGGCCGGCAAGGCCGCCGCCATCACCCGCGAGCACAAAATCTGCCCCCGCTGCCACGCGCTCAACCCGGGCGACGGCAAGGTCTGCATCAAGTGCAAATCCCGGCTCCACTCCCGGCCCGTCGAGATGGCCGACCGCTTCCTCCGCCACTTCTCGCTGGGCATGTCCCCCGAGACCTTCATCGCCGCCGCCATGATCGCCGGCTACGTCATCACCGTGGCGCGCGGCAGCGGCTCGAGCGTGTTGAGCGCAAGCGCCCGCGACCTGATCTGGCTGGGCGGGCTCCAGCCTGCCGCCGTGCTCGCCGGCCAGTGGTGGCGGCTCTGGACCTGCGCGTTCCTCCACGGCGGGCTCATCCACATCGGGTTCAACGCCTATGCCCTCGTCTATGTCATGCCGTTCGTGCGCGAGGTTTACGGGGGCGCCAAGGCCCTGTTCGTCTTCTTCATCACCGGGATTGCGGCGGGGCTCGCGTCACTCGGCTGGGCCCTTTACCGTTACGGCGCGTTTCCACAGTATCTTGGCCTCCGGGTCTCCATCGGGGCCTCCGGCGCGATCAGCGGCCTGATCGGGCTGTTGCTGGTCTGGGGCCATCGCGACGGCACCGCCGCCGGCATCTCCATCCGCAACAACATGGCCCGCTGGGTCCTCTATACCGCGGGCTTCGGCTTCTTTATCGGCGCCGACAACGCCGCCCACGCCGGCGGATGGATTGCGGGGGGACTGCTCGCGCTCCTGATCCCGACCAACCTTACCGTGCGGGAAGGCAGGGCCTGGAACGCCCTTGGCGTGCTCTCCGCGATCGCCATCGCCGCCGCCGTGGCCATCATCGCCTATCTGGCCTTCGGGACGCCCGCGCCCCCGGTCCCCGCGGGGCCTTGATGCTTGACACTATAAAAAACTTTGACAACGCTTGGCGCGTGCTTTAGAATAATGGTGCTAGAAAAAGGGCGTTTTCAAGGAGTGTTATAAGCCGGCGACATGCTCCCAGGTTATAACCATAACATCTGCTACAAGGGTCAGATATTCCACATCCAGACCGAGGACAGCGGCGTCAAGTATCCACACGTCATCACCCTGCTCTTTGTCAAGGGCAACATCGTGGCCCGCAAGAAAAAGGACTATACCGAGGCCGTGGGATTCGAGCGGATGGAGGAAGTGGTCCGCGAGCTGATGCAGGACCAGCACAAGGATATGCTGCGCGAGCTCAAGTCCGGGGTCCATGACCGCTTCCTGGGCGGGGCCCCCGGCAAGGAAGAAGAAGCCGTCTGCGCGGCGCCGGAAGCCCCGGCGAAACCGGCGGCGCCCCGGCCGGGAGTGCCGGCGCCCCCGCCTCCGCCCGCCCGGGCACTCCGGGCCGAAGATTTCGTGGAAAAGCCCGCGGCCAAGACCATCACCATCTCCGAGGACCAGGAGATCAAGGACGAGGACATCTTCGGGGCTGACCTTATCTCGGACAAGAGCCTGGACGAGGTCATCCTCTCATTCCTCTCCAAGCAAATGGACGAGGACGATGGCTGATGGAGGGAAGAAGCGAGAATCAAGAATTAAGAAGCAAGAAGCAAGGTCCCGAATTCCGGGTCCTTTCCTCCGGCTTCTTGATTCCGACTTCTTAATTCTTGATTCCTTTTGATCCGTGTTGATCTGTGTTCATCTGTGGTTTCTGAAGATGAAGCTGACCGATTCGATTAGCGGATGCGGATGCGGAAATGATCGAGCTTTATCACGTCACCAAGCGATACTCGGGCGATTCCCCGGCCATCACCGACGTCAACTTGAAGATTGACAAGGGCGAGTTCGTCTTCATCACCGGCGCATCCGGCGCCGGCAAAACCACCCTCCTCAAGCTCCTCTTCGCCGCCGAGCGGCCGACCGCCGGACAGATCATCATTGACGGAAAGAACGTGAGCCGCATCAGGGAGCGCGACGTGCCGGCGCTGCGCAGCAAGATCGGCGTGGTCTTCCAGGACTTCAAGCTCATCACCCACTGGACCGTGTTCCAGAACGTGGCGTTCGTGCTCGAGCTCATGGGACTGCCCGGCCGCGAGATCAAGCGCCGCGTCTGGTGGGCCCTCAAGACCGTGCGGCTGCATCACAAGCTCGATGCCTATCCCTTGAAGCTCTCCGGCGGTGAGCAGCAGCGCGTCGCCATCGCCCGCGCCCTCATCACCAACCCCATCATCCTGCTCGCCGACGAGCCCACCGGAAACCTCGACCCCGAGATCACCCTCGAAATCATGCGCCTCTTCTCCGACATCAACGCCCGCGGCGCCACCGTGGTCATCGCCACCCACGACCGCGTCCTCCTCGAATACATGAACAAGCGCGTGGTCATCCTGAGTCAGGGACGCGTCATCTCCGACGAGCACGACGAGTCGTCGCTGATCCGCGCCGGACGCCTGGCCCGCGCCGGAGTGGGGGGACCGCTGTGATCCGCAAGGCCGCGTTTGTGTTCCGGCTCGCCGGCCAGGACCTGAAAGGCAACCTCGCCGTCAACCTGGTGGCCGCCGCCATCATCTCCGCGGCCTTCCTCACCGTGGGCATCTTCATCCTGATCGGCGTGAACCTGCGCGCCCTCTCCGGCCACTGGCAGGAAAAAATCCGGGTGTGCGTTTACCTCCAGGACGATGCCGGCGGGCAGGCGCAAAAGGACCTGAAGGCGAAGCTCGAGGCCGCGCCCGGCGTCCTCTCCGTCGCCTTCACCAGCCGCGACCAGGCCCTCGCCGATTTCAAGACCATGCTGGGACAGGACGCGGACCTGCTCGACGGACTCGACCAAAACCCCCTGCCCGCGAGCTTCACCCTGAGCCTTAAAGAGGAAGCCAGGGGTTACGAGGAGGTCAAGCGCCTCGCCGCCGAGCTCTCGGCCCTGCCCGGAGTGGAGAGCGTGGACTACGGAGGGACCTGGATCGAGAGCTTCACCTCCGCCGCCAGGGTCGTCCAGGCCGCGGTCTTCCTGCTCGGCGCCCTCATCGTCATCGCCGTGGTCTTCATCATCTCCAATACCATCCGCCTCACCATGTATTCGCGCAAGGAAGAGATCGGGATCATGAAGCTGGTCGGCGCTTCCAACCTCCTGGTTCGCCTCCCCTTTGTCCTGGAAGGAATGGTGCAGGGCACCCTGGCCGCCGCCGTGGGAGTGGGCCTGCTTTGGGCGCTCTTCCGCCTGGGCCTGGCCGGACTCGCCTGGCCCGGAGTGTTCGCCGGCTTCAACCCCGTGTTCATCTCCGGCCCCGTGCTCGCCGGCCTGGTCGCCGCCGGCGCCGGCCTCGGCGCGGCCGGCAGCATGAGCCGCTTCTCCGACTTCCTGAGGGCGTGAGATGAGCGCCCGGAAAAATTGGCGGCTCGCACCGGCCATCCTGGCCGCCGCCATCATCCTCTTCAGCCCGAGCCCGTCAACTCCCGCTCCCCTCGACGCCGCCGGCCAGGACCAGGCGGCCCGCGAGCTTGAAGGCGTCCGCGCCCGCATGGACCAGGAAAAAAAGGCGCTCGCCGGGATCATGAAAAAGCAGGGGAGCGTGCTGGAAAAGCTCGAGGCCTTGAAGAACCAGCTCCGGCGCTCGGAGCAGAGGCTCTTCAAGCTGGAGCGGGAGCGGGAGATCCTGGCCGCTGACTCGCGGGAGCTCGCCGCGGGCATGAAGGACCTCGCCGGGAAAGTCGAGAAGCAGCGCCGGGACATGGGCCGGAGGCTCCGCGCCCGCTACCGCTTCGGCCGCGCCGGGGCCATTTCCGTTTTGCTGAGCGCCCAGAGCCTCTCCGACCTGTCGCGGCGGGCCCGGTACCTGGACGTCATCTTCCGCGTGGACCGCGCCCGGATCTCGGATTATAACGCGCTCCTCTCCGACTGGCGCGCCGCGGAGGAGCGGCTCCTGGCGCGGCAGGAATCGCTCAAGTCGCTGGAGGCCGTGGCCCGGGAGCAGCGCGAACAGCTCGCTGACGAGAAGCAGGCCCAGACCCGCCTGCTCAGCGCGATCCGGGAGGAAAAGTCGGCGCACGAGGCCATGCTCGAGGAATTGCAGGCCGCGGCGGCCAGGCTCTCCGGCGTGATTGCGAGCCTGGACCGCGGCGCGGGGGCGGTGGAGGACGGCGATTCCGTGGAGGGCGGGACCGGGGCGCCGTTCGCCCAGTTGCGCGGCAAGCTGTGCCAACCGGCGCCCGGGCCGGTGCGGAGCGGCTTCGGCATCCAGGTCCATCCCAAGTTCAACACGGAGGTCATGCAAAACGGCATCGAGATCGGAGCGGCCGCCGGGGCCAGGGTGCGCGCGGTGGCCCCGGGGGTGGTCAGGTTCGCCGAATGGTTCCGGGGCTACGGCAACCTCGTCATCATTGATCACGGCCAGGGCTATTACACGATCTACGCGCACCTGGCCGAGATCCGCGCCTCGGTGGGAGCGAGCGTACGGAAGGGCAGCGTGGTCGGGACCGTGGGCGACACCGGCTCGCTCTCCGGCCCCTCCCTCTACTTCGAGGTCCGCCGCCACGAAAAGCCGCTGGACCCGGCCCTGTGGCTGGGCAACTGTTCCGGCTGAATCAATTCAGTGAGTTTTAATTAACCGCAGAGGCGCAGAGAACGCAGAGAAATATTTAAAAAATAACCCTGCGTTCTCTGCGCCTCTGCGGTTAACAATCCACCCTTAATACCCATCGGAGTCGTCCAGCCGGACCACCCGGTCCGCGTGCGCGTCGTAGCGGCCGGTGGGCGAAAAGATGATAATCTGGTAAGTGCTGGAGAATTCCTTGAGCACGGCCATGGACGCGGCCAGGCGCTCGTCGTCGAAGTGGGCGAACGGGTCGTCGAGCAGGATGGGCGGCCGCCTCTCCTCCGTGATCAGGCGCACCAGCGCGAGCCGGGCGGCGAGATGCAACTGCTCGCGCGTGGCCAGGCTCAACTCGTCCTCGCAAACCCAGTCGCCGCGCTCCCGGGAAAAAAGGGAAAGCGACAAGTCATCATCCGCCCGCACCTCGTCGTATCTGGCCGCGGTGATCCGCTTGACGATCGGCGCGATCTCCTCCTGGATCACCAGGCCCGCTTTCTCCATCACCGCCTGGACCGACTCCCGGAGCACGGACAGGGACTTGTCATGCACCCGGAGTTGCCGCTCCCAGTAGTCGGTCCATTTCCTCAGCTCGGCCTCCTCCTCCTCGAGCGCCGCCAGCTCGCCGGGATCAAAGTCCGCGGCGAGCAGCCGGGCCTCGGCCTCGCTCTTCTTGGCCGCCAGCTCCATCAGCTCGTCCTCCTTGCGCGCCGCTTCCTGCTCCAGGCCGGCGAAGCGGACCGGATCGCTGATCTTATAAGGCTCGAGCTCGCGGACGCGGTCCTTTTCCACGCGCAGCTCCAGGGTCAGGGCGGCGATCCTGGCGGAGAGCTCGCGAAGCGGGGTCGGGCCGGCGAGGTCGGCCACCGCCTGCTTCACGGTACCGGCTTTGGGGGCCAGGGCCAGGAACTCCTGGTAGGCCCGGAGGCAGTCATCCACCGAGACCTTGCCGAACTTTTTCACGATCCCGTTGGTCTCAGCCTCGATGCGGGCGACGTCGGCCTCCGCCGCTTTGATCTCGGAATCGAACGCGGCCATGCGCGCCCGCTCCCGCTTAACGGCCCGCGAGCGCACGGCAAAGCCGGCCGCGGCCAGGCCCGCGGCGGCCAAGGCCCCGAGTCCCGCCGGCCAGATGTTCCGGAAAACGGCGGCGGCCATGCTCCCCGCAATCACGGCCAGCGCGGCGGACACCAGTAGCGCGGCGAAGCTGCGCGGCATCTTGAGCTCGCTGTCGTATTTGCGGCGGGAGATCTCGGTGAGTCGCTGGTCCAGGGCCTCGCGTTCGTTCTTGACGCCCTGCAGCCGCTCGGCCTCCCCGCCGAGATTTTCATATCCCGGGTATGCGGACAGGGACTTTTCGAGTTCCCTGAGCTCGGCCATGCGCTCCTCGGCCCGGGCCAGGCGGTTAAGGCGCTCCGCGATGATCTCCATATTTTTTTCGGCCTCCCGGCACAGGCGGTGGTTCCCGACCGCCGCGCGCACGGCGCTGAGCTCGCGCGCCAGCTCGGCCTCCCGTGACCGCGCCTTTTCCAGGCCGGCGGAGGCCAGGTCTGAGGCGTTCAGGTCCTTTCTCAGCTCGTGCAGCTTCCGCCGCGTTTCCTCGAGCCGGCGCCGAAACGAGACCGCGGGCCCTCCTTCCGGGTCGCCGGCGCCGGGATTTTTGCGGATCTCCCTGGCCCTCTTCTCCAATTTCTGGATCACCTGCGCCGGGCTCCCGCCCGGCCCGCCCGTGAGCATGGCCTGGAGCCGGGCCACGATCTCGCGGGAGCAGGAGTTGCTCATCTGCATCCGGGGAATCTCTATTTCCATCTCCGCGGCGCACGCGGTGGCCTTGAACATGGCCTGGGTCGGACAGCCGAGCCGCGAGATGATCCATTCCTCCGCCGCCCTGGCCGCGGTTATTTCATGGTCCGCGTGCGTGATCCTGACCTTCTTCCTGGCAAAGTCTTTTTCCAGCCGGGCCGGCACGCCGTCCAGCGTCAGGTCCAGAACGACCGCGGGAAGCGTCTCCTCCCCCCACGAGGTATTGCTCTTAAGCTCGGCGCCGGCGCTCCCGGGCTTGACGTAGAGGGCCGTGACCAGCGCGTCCATGAGCGTGCTCTTGCCCGACTCGTTCGCTCCGCGCACCACGACCAGGCCGGGCCCCAGCTCGGCCGAGAATTTGCGGAAGAGCCGGAACCGCTCCATCCTGATCCGCTCGATGATCATGGCACTCCGCCCCCGCTCAGGAAATGGATGCCCAGGCGGAGCGCTTCCTCCCATTCCTCCCGCTCCGGGCTTTTCGCTTCCTTGATCCTCTCCTGCATCCTCCGCATGAACTCCGCCAGCACCGAGGCCGGCGGGACCTCGGCCAGGGAATTCAGCTCCCGGGTGCGGGTGGTCCGGTCAATGAGGCGCAGCTTGAAGAAGGCATCAGCATACGTGCTCTCCAGGCCGGCCAGGTCGGGAAGCTCGGCATCGAGTGCGGCCGCGCCTTCCAGGATGAGGTCGAGGAAGAGCTCGGGATCGGCCAGCCGCGTAAGCTCCTGGGCCAGGTCCCGCCCGGCCCGCGCCTCGTCCATTCCGACCTTGAGCCGCTGGTAGCGAAGCGTCCCCACCCGCGCCTTGTCCACCGTCACCTCCACCCGGCCGCCGCGCTCCTCCAGGATGACGTGGAGCGCGTGCCCGGCCTCCTTCTGGTCAATCGCCAGCATCTCGGGCGAGCCGGAGTAATAAGCGGGCATGGCGGCGTCCGCGACCACCCGCGCGCCGTGGTGGTGCCCGAGCGCCAGGTAATGCACGCCCGCCGCGCGCAGGATGGAATCCGGGATGCGGTCCTCGGGCCCTCCCTCGGAAAGCCCGGACATGGCGCTGCCGTGGGCCATGGCCACGCAAAAGGTCCGGCCGCGGCCGAGTGATTCATCCGGCCCGGTCCACTCCCCGGCCCGGTCGCGGCAGGGGAAATATGCGCCGATCGCGAGGTCAAGGTCATCGAGGACCAGCGAGGGGGCTTCCGGGGTGAGAACGAACACGTGGCGGGGCCGGGAGGAGAACACCGGCGACGCGAACGGGCGTGAGCCGGGAGGGTCGTGGGTCCCCGGCATGACGGCAACGCGGATGCCGGCCCCGGCCAGCCGCGCGAACTCCGCCTCAAGCACGCTCTGCGCCTCCCGCGAGGGTGTGTTCGAATCGAACAGGTCGCCGGCAATGAGGAACAAGTCGGCCCGGCGGTCGAGCGCAAGGTCCACGGTGCGCCTGAAGGCCGATATAATGCGGCGACGGAGCTGGACGCCGCGGGTGCCGAGCTCTTGAAAACTTTTTCCCAGATGGAGGTCGGCGGTATGGATCAGCGAGAGTTTCTTGGGCATGGATGTCTACCTTGCGCGTTCACTGGGACATATTCTATTCTCATCCGGCTCGCGCTTCAACGGCTAATTTTTCTTGAATCCGTTGGCAAGCCCTCGATTCCCGGTCAAGCACTTTGGAGTGCGCGGGCACGACCGCGCTTTCATTGGCGCTGCAAGCTTAAGCGCCTTTCAATTCACCGCAGAGACGCAGAGAACGCGGAGAAAAAATATTTCTGACTTTGCGTTCTCTGCGCCTCCGCGGTTAGAAGCCCATCATGGGGATGACAAGGCCAATGAAAGCGGCGTCGTGCCGCGACTCGACTGAGCTCGTCGAAGTCCGCACTCCAAAATAGCGGCCGCGCTTAACCGGGAATCGGGGCGGGCGGATCCGGCCGGCGCGATGCGCCTTTGACTTCATGGCCGCATCGCTGTTATCCTGATTTTATCTCCGCGCCGCGCCACGAGAAGGGCCAAAGAGAGGAGGGAAAGGCAATGTCCGGACAAGTCAAAGGCGTGCTGTTCCGTGATTACGTGCGGATGATCCGGAAGCGCAAGGACGTGGACTGGGGTCCCCACCTGACGGATGATGACCGGGAGCTGCTTTCCCAGCTCATCTTGCCGGCGTCGTGGTACCCGATGGAGAGTTATCAGCGGATGGGCGCGGCCATCTACCGGGAGGTGGCGCACGGCGATCCGGGCACGGCGCGGGCCTGGGGCCGGGCCGGCATGGAGGAGCTGGCGTCGCTCTACGTCGGCCACCTCATCAAGAAAGGCAGCCCGCGCGAGACCCTGGAAAACTTCAAGGCCATCCACCGCCGCTTCTTCGACTTCGAGGGCTTTGACATAGACGTGGTGGGCGATAACCACATCTACGTGATCGTGGAGCCGGAGTTCGGGCCGTACGAGGTCGAGGGCTACAGCACGCAGATGCTCGGCTCGTTCGAGCGCCTGTTCGAGCTCGCGGGCGCGGCCGGGCTCAAGGCCGAGTTCCGCAATCGCTCCTGGGAAGGCGCGGGCAAGACCGTGATCGAGCTGAAATGGGACCATGCCGAGGACCCGGACCGGCGGGCCGAGCGGGCGGCCGGCAAGAAAAGCCCGCTTCGGATCATGGTCATTGACGATGACGCCAACACCTGCCGCATCGCCCAGATCATCCTTTCCAAGGCCGGCTACGAGGTCCAGACCCGGACCCAGGCCCTGGGTTCCTCCGTCGCCATCAAGTCCTTCAAGCCCGACCTCGTCCTGCTCGACGTGCAGATGCCCGGACTATCCGGAGACCACCTGGCCGGCCTCATTACCCCTCTCGATCCCCGCCCCAAGATCATCTTCTACTCCAACAAGTCGCCGCAGGACCTGCGCGAGCTCGTCAAAAAAACCAGCGCCGACGGCTACGCCTGCAAGGTGGACGGGCCATCCGTCCTGCTCAACACCGTGAACAACGCGCTGGGCAAGACGCTGTAGGACGCGGCGGACTTTAACCAATGCGGCCGGGCTTGCGGCGCGGTCACTTCCCTTTTTCCGCCTTCCCCGCTCCCGTGATAAATTAGCACCATGCCCGCGTCCGGCAAGAGCCTCCACGTCGCCCTCCTCTCCTACCGCGGCAACATGTTCTGCGGCGGGCAGGGGGTGTACCTCACCAACATCGCGCGCGCGCTCGTGGCCCGCGGCCACCGGGTGCGCGTCATGGCCGGGCCGCCGTATCCCGATCCGGTCGCCGGCGCCGAGATGGACCTCATCCCCGGCGAGAACTTCATTAACCGGCCCGCGGCGGCCCTGCCCGCGCGCCCTCTCTCCGTGTTCGCGCCGCTCAATTTCCTGGAGTACGGGCTGGCCCGCGCCGGCATAAACCCGGAGATGCTCGCCTTCAGCCTGCGCTCGTTCGCGCGGCTCCGGGCGCTTCATGCGCGTGATCCGGTGGACGTGGTCCACGACAACCAGGGCCTGGGCTACGGACTCCTGCTGATGAAGGCGCTCGGCGTGCCGGTGGCGGCCACCATTCACCATCCCCTGCGGATTGACCGGGCCGAGGACATCAGGCAGATGCACGGGCTCACGGCCAGGATCAGGCGCTCGCTCTATTACCCGGTGGTGATGCAGAAGCTGGTGGCGCGAAGGCTCGACCGTGTCATGACCGTGAGCGCCTTTTCGCGCGACCTGGTCTGGGCGGCCTACGGGCTGGACCGCGGCCGCATGAGCGTGGTCCCGAACGGCGTGGACGCGGGGCTGTTTCGGCCGGTCGCCGGCGTCAAGCGCGAGCCCGGGCGCTTGCTGTTCGTGGGCAGCACCGAGGACCGGAAGAAGGGGATCATCTATCTGCTGCGCGCGCTCGCGGAGCTTCCGGATCGCTTCAAGCTGGTGATCGTTGACGGCCGGCGGTATCCGGGCCGGGTGTACGCGCGGGACGCGGTGGCCGCGCTCGGGCTCGGGCCGCGGGTCGAGTTCAGGGACAGGATCACCAACGACGAGCTGGTGATCGAGTATAACCGGGCGGCCCTGGCGGTGGTCCCGTCGTTGTTCGAGGGCTTCGGCCTGCCGGCGCTGGAGGCCATGGCCTGCGCAGTGCCGCTGATCTGCACGACGGCGGGGGCGCTGCCGGAGGTGGCCGATCCGTCTTCGGCGCTGCTCATCCGGCCGCGCAGCAGCGGGGCCATCCGCGAGGCGGTGCTGCGTCTCGACGCCGACCCCGCCGCCAGGGAACGCATGGGCCAGGCCGCGAGGCAACGGGCGCTCGAATCCTTCTCCTGGGACCGGGCCGCGGAAATGGTGGAAGAGCAATACCGGATGGCCATCGCGGACGGCCGCCGCTCGCGCCCGGCGCGTCAGGCCCATTCATACCTTGCGGCGCTCAGGCTATAGGGGCTCAATCAATGGATGAACTGAATCAGCGCGGGCCCGCGCCCGCCGGGAACGCCCGCCGGGCCAGGCTCTACGCCGCGCTCGTGTTGATGGTGGCGCTCGCGGCGCGTCTCGCATACCTCGCCCAGATCCAGGACAGCCCCTATTATGACGTGGCGTTCGACCGCAGCTCGGACCAGTTCAACTTCTGCGCCTGGGCGCTCCGCATCCATAACGGCGACCTCCTCGGCAACGGCACGTTCTGGCAGTCGCCGCTCTACCCGTATTTTCTGGCCCTGGTCTTCTCCGTGACCGGCCCCAACCTGCTGACGCCCCGCTTTGTCCAGCTTTGCCTGGGCGCGGCCGGCGCCGTCATCGCCTTCTTCCTGGGACGGCGGCTGAAGGGCGACCTGGCCGGACTGCTGGCCGGGCTCATGACCGCCCTCTACGGCCCCCTCATCTTTTACGAGGCGGCCCTGCTGCGCGACGGCCTGCTCGCCTTCCTGAACACCGCCCTCGTCCTGGCCATGCTGCGCGCCCGGGAAAGGCCCGGACTCGGCCGCGGACTCACCGTCGGCCTGGTCCTCGCCCTCGCCGTCATCGGCAAGCCGAACATCGCGGTCATGCTGCCGGCGCTGGCGTTCAGCATCATCGCGGCGCGGCGGGGATGGGAGCAACCCGCGGACGCCGCCGCGGCATCGGAGCGCTCCGGCCAAAATCCCCGGGCTCCTCGTTACGCCCGGCTCCGTTATCTTGCCGGCGCGGCCGCGGGCCTGATCATGGTCTTCAGCGTTCTGGTGGCGAGGAACCTGGAAGCCGGCGCGCCCGCGCTGGCGCTGAACCAGCAGGGGGCGCTGGAGCTGATTTCCGGGAACGTCCCGGCCGGCCCGCCCTATGGCTGGCTCCGCGACCAGGCCGCGATGGAGATGTACGAGCAAAGCAAGGGCAGCATGTTCCGCGCCGCATGGCTCATTATCCGGAGCTATCGCGGGCGCTGGCCGGACCTGGTGAAGCGGGAGGCGGTGAAGACGCTGTGGTTCTTGTCCGGATACGAGGCGCCGAACAACATGAACTACTATGTTGAGAAGCAATACGTGGGCATCATGGCGCTGCCCTGGCTCACGTGGCCGGTGGTCTTCGGGCTGGCGGTGGCGGGCATCGCGGCCACGCTCCGGGAGTGGCGCCGCGCGTTCGAGCTTTACGCTTACGTCCTGCTCTTCAGCATCGCCACCGTGGGCTTCTATTTCATTGACCGCTTCCGCATCCCGCTCGTGCCGGCCATGTGCGTGTTCGCGGGGGCTGGGCTTAGCGAGATCATCATGTCGCCGGCCGGCGGGCGCCGCCGGCGGGCGGCTTTGTTGCTGAGCGCGGCGGTGGCGCTCGCGGCGGCGGCGTGGCCGCGGGTGCCGGACCCGCTGCGCGTGAACGACTATCGCTTCCTGGCCCATTACCATCTTCTCAAGAAGGAGCCGGGCAAGGCGCGCGCCGTGATCGAGGAAGGGCGGGAGAAGGCGGAGCGCGCCGTCGCGAGATGTGACGATGCCAAGCAGCGCCTGTGGCTGGCGCAGCTTCTGTTCGTGGAAGGCGCGCCGCTGGAACGGGCCGAGGATGAGCTCAGGAAGGCCGCGGCGGAGCCCGCGCCCGGATGGATCGCCGACCTGATCGCCTCCACCCGGCGCGAGGTCAAGCGCAGGATGGAGCAGGGCGACCCCAGGCCCGACGGCTTCAGGATCTAGCCGCTTGTGCGCTCCCGGCCTTTGTGCTCCGGCCGCGCCATGCTACAATCCCCGCCATGACGCAAGCCAAATTGGTCCCTATCTATCGCGGCCCGATCGCGGACGCCACGCTCCTTAAAAGCTTCCTCGAAAGCGACGGCCTCGCCGTCACCATGGCCCCCGACGTCACCAGCGAGCCGCTCCAGTCGCCCGGAGCGCACACCATCCGGAGCCGGTACACCGACCACGTGCTGCTGGTTTCTGAACAGGACGTGGAGAGGGCGGAGGAGCTGATGAAGTCGTACGAGGCTGAAGAAGAGTAGACGGAATTTTTTACGCAAAGAGGGGCAGGCCAAACGCCTGCCCCTCTTGATTGATCGTGAAGAAAGCGGACAGGCAGGAACGCCTGTCCTACCTGTTTTATTCCTCCAGCTCGATCAGCCCCGCGGCGCCCATGCCTCCGCCGATGCACATGGAGACGATGCCGCGCTTCACTCCGCGGCGGCGCATCTGATGGATCAGGGTGGCGGTGAGCTTGGCGCCGGTGCAGCCGAGCGGATGGCCGAGCGCAATGGCGCCTCCGCAGCAGTTGATGTCGCCCTTTTCCAGGCGGTCCATCATCCCCAGCTCGCGTACGCAGTAAATGGTCTGGGAGGCGAAGGCCTCGTTGATCTCGAAGTAGTCAATGTCCTTGGTTTCGAGTCCGACCTTTTTGAGGAGCTTGGGAATGGCGTAGCTCGGACCCACGCCCATCTCGTCGGAGCGGCAGCCGGCGACCTGGAAGTTGATGAACTTGGCGAGCGGCTTTAGCCCCAGCTCGTTGGCCTTCTCCCGGCTCATGAGCAGGGAGGCGGCGGCGGCGTCGGTGGTCTGGCTGGAATTGCCGGCGGTGACGGTGCCGTTCTTCCAGAATGCGGGCCGGAGCTTGGCCAGCCCTTCCACGGTGGTGCCGCGGCGCACGCCGTCATCGGCGTCAAAGGTGTAATGGTCCTTGATCCTTTTCCCATCCTTGATCGCGTAGCGCACGGCCTCGGTGACGGGGGTGAGCTCGTCCTTGAACCATCCCTTGTCCTGGGCCTCGGCGGCGAGCGCGTTGGAGCGTACGCCCAGCTCGTCCTGCTGCTCGCGCGAGATGTTATAGCGCTTGGCCACGTTCTCGGCGGTGCTGCCCATGGACATGTAGATGTCCGGATACGTGTCCGTCCACTCCGGGTCCGGCCGGTTGATGAAGCCGCCCATGGGCACGCGGGACATGGACTCGACGCCGCCGGCCAGCACCACGTCGTTCCATCCGCACATGATGTTCTGCGCGGCCAGCGCGATGGCCTGGAGGCCCGACGAGCAGAAGCGGTTGACCACGAACCCCGGAACCTCGTCCGGCAGCCCGCAGTGCTTGGCGATCACGCGCCCGATGTTCAGGCCCTGCTCGGCCTCCGGGAACGAGCAGCCGAACACCACGTCGTCAATCATCTCCGGCTTCACCGCCGGCACATTGGCCAGGCAGGCCTTGACCGCGGTCCGCGCCAGCACGTCCGCCCGCGTGTCTTTGAGGCCGCCCCGCTTCGCGCGGCCGCCCGGGGTCCTTACCGACGATACGATAACTGCTTCACGCATTGTATTTCCCTCCTTGTCTCAAGGCATCAGTTTCTTATTAATTACGCAGCGGCCTGCCGGTCTTGAGCATGGCCTCGAGCCGCGCCTGCGTCTTCTCCTGCGCGCAGAGCTCGGTGAAAACCTCGCGCTCGAGCTCGAGGATGTGCTCTTCCGGGACCCACGAGTTCTCGGCCACGAAGCCGCCGCCCAGGATGTGGGCGAGCCTCTTCAGGATGAAGGCGTCGTACTCGGAGGCGTACCCGCCGAGGACCATGTCCTGGACGAACGCGTTGGCCACGCCGCGGAGCTGGTCGCCCATGACCTGGATCTTCTGCGGCCTTGGCGGCTTGAACCCGGCCTCCGCCATGAGCAGGACCTCTTTCTTGGCCTCGCCGATGAGATGCCCCTTGTTGAACACGATTTTGTCCCAGGGCCGGAGGAACCCCAGCTCCCGCGCGTTGGCCGCGGAGTTGGACACGGTCGCGGTGCCGATCATCTGGAGGAGCGGGGCCACGAAGGGCTGGAGGTTGTTCATCTCCGCGTTTCTGGGCACGAAGTTCTGGTAGTGCTTGAGGATGGTCATGCATCCTCCGCCGGCGGGGATCAGGCCCACGCCGACCTCGACGAAGCCCATGAACAGGTCGTGGTGGCACACCATCTTGTTGCAGTTCATGGCGACTTCCGCGCCGCCGCCGAGGGTCATGCCGAAGGGAGCGGCCACCACGGGCACCGGCGAGTAGAGCATGTACATGTTGGTTTCCTGGAAGTACTTGACCGCGTCCTTGATCATGTCCCACTGCTTTTCCTTGGCGCCCTGCAGCACCACGGAGATGTTGGCGCCGGCGGAAAAGGCGCCGGGGATGCCGGGGGCCTGGTTGCCGATGACCACGCCCACTCCCTTTTCATAGGCCAGGTCCACGGCCTTGCGCATGAGCTGCCACATGTCCATGTCCAGGGAGTTCATGGGGCTGTGGAACTCGACCAGGTACACGCCGTCGCCGATGTCGAGGAGGGTCGCGGTGTTTCTGGACTCGATCACCTTCTTCTTGTCCTTCTTGACCTCGGCGAGCACGATGGCCTTGGGGTCGGACGCGATCTTCACGTAGTCCTTTTTCTTGAAGTCGTAGCAGAGCCGCTCTCCGGCCTTGCTCTGGTAGAAGGAGGTCTTCTTGGCGGCGATCATGTCCTTGATCTTTTTGGGGACCTTGACGCCGCGGGCCTCCATGTCGGCCACGCTTTCCTTGAGGCCCACTCCGTCCCAGGCCTCGAACGGGCCCAAGTCGAAGTTGAAGCCCCACTTCATGGCGTTGTCTATCTCGGCCACGGTGTCGGCGATCTCGGGCACGCGCTCGGCCGCGTAGATGAGCTGCTCGATGGTGGCCTTCTTGGCGAACTCGGCCGCGCGGCCCTCGCCGTTGATCACGGCCTTGATCCGGCTCCCCAGGTCCGCGATGAACAGCGCCATCCCGAGGTTCTGGAACTTCTCGCCGTCCGGCTCCTTGTAGTCCAGCGTCTCAGGATCTATGACCAGCGATTTCCTCTTGTCCACTCTTTTGTAAAAGCCGCTCCCAGTCTTGTTGCCCAAGAGCCCCTTCTTCACCATCTCCTCGATGTACGAAGGCAGCGTGAAGTAGCGTTTGGCCTCTTCCTTGTCCACGCGGCCGGCGGTGTTGTGCGCGATGTGGACCAGGGTGTCCAGGCCCACCATGTCGGCGGTGCGGAACATGGCCGACTTGGGCCGGCCCATGGGAAGGCCGAAAATCTGGTCGGCCTCGTCAATCTTGATCCCCAGCTCCTGCATCATGTTCATGGCGCCGATCATGCCGGCGACCCCGATGCGGTTGGCCACGAAATTCGGCGTGTCCTTGCCGTAAACGATGCCCTTGCCCAGCTCCTTCTCGCAGAACTCGGCCATGAACTTGACGATCTCCTTCTTGGTCTCCTTCATCGGGATGATCTCGAGCAGGTACATGAAGCGGACGGGGTTGAAAAAGTGCGTGCCCAGGAAGTGCTTCTTCATCTCCGGCTGCATCTTGGCCGAGATCTCGTGGAGCGGAAGCCCGGACGTGTTGGTGGTTATGATCGCGGACCCGTTCCAGTTCTTCTCCACCATCTTCATCACGCTCTGCTTGATCTTCAGGTCCTCCACCACCACCTCGATGATCCAGTCGCAGTCCTTGAGCAGGCCCGCGTCGTCCTCGAAGTTGCCCGGCGTGATCAGCTCCGCGTCGTCCTTTATAAAGAACGGGCTCTGCCTGTCCTTGAGCGCCTTCGCCATGGCGTTCACCGCGAAGCGGTTGCGGAACTCCTTGTTCTCCCGCGTTACCCCCTTCTTCGCGTCATCGTCCGAGAGCTTGGGGGGCACGATGTCGAGGAGCGCCACCTCGATCCCCGCGCCCGCCAGGTGCGCGGCAATCCCCATCCCCATCACTCCGGACCCCAATACCGCCGCCTTCTTGATCACTCTTTTCATCCCTTAGTCTACCTCCTTGTCTGTGGGAAGCCTGTATCCATAGGAGCGGCTTAAAGCCGCGACCTTGTTGGCATCGAGCAGCGGGCAGCGCGGAGGGAGCGGTGCGTCGCGCCATCTTTGGCGCGGGCCGTCAAGCTCAAAGAAAAAGCCGTATCATCAGCGTTCGATTCCAGGTCAGGATCATTCAGACTTAACCGGAGCATCCGCCCGTCCCGGACCATCCGCTCCGCCGCTTGGAAATACTGCATTCAACCGGGCAACAACACCCTAATCCTATACGGGCGTAAGGGCGTTGTCAAACCTTGGAGTGCGCGGGCACGACCGCGCTTTCATTGGCGCCGATGTCATCGCGAATGCTTGCCTTTCTCATACGGTTCTTGTAATCTTTCAAGGAATCTCGGTCGTCCCTCCGGGACTTGAAAGTGTTCCCAGGAATGAATTCCTGGGCTATTATCGTAATGTCCCTCCGGGACAAGATCTGCGACATCCGTTGATCGTGGAGATTGAAGCGATGAACCTTTTTAAAGATAAGAACCAGCCCCTCGATTGGGACTACGACGATGAAGCGGACACCCTCTACCTGAGCTTCGGACCGCCGCGGCCTGCCCTCGGGATTGACGCGGGCGATGGCGTCATCCTGCGTTATGACGAGAAGGCGCGGGAACTGGTGGGATTGACGATCGTGGGGGTGGGCGGAAGGCTGAAGGAGTATCTGAAGCGATCCGCCTAATCTTCATCAGCCCCGTCCGGGGCGGAAGAGAATGGCCCGGCGATTCATCGCTGGGTCGGCGGTCATTTTCATTAACAGTCCCGGAGCGACGGCTCCGCGGAAAAAATTTTGCGAGGCTGACGGACGCGCCCGAAACATAAAGCGCGCTCGGGCTTAACCGGGTTGACTCACCCTCCGATTAAAATTATAACTAAATATTATGGCATGGACGGTAGCGGTCATTGCCGTGCTGGGGCTTGTTCCGGTGGTTTTGGAAATTTTCTGGCGGAAAACCGGGAGGGGCCCCAAATTAATGGGACATCGGTTGGTGGTCCCCGATCAGGAGCTGGGCTGGCGCGGCGCTCCCGGAATTTCGACTTTGAGCAGTTCCTGGACGGGGGAATTTGAGGTTGGCTGCACCCATAATTCGGAAGGCTACCGCGGCGGTGAATTTACGGAGACCAAGCCTGAAGGCGTGTTCCGGATCATCTGCATCGGCGACAGCTATACTTATGGAGGCGGGGTCAAGGACGAGGAGACCTACCCGACCCGCCTGGAAGCCCGCCTGCAGCACCGGCCGGGAGCACGCGCCCCGGTCGAGGTTATAAACCTGGGCGTGCAGGGCTATTCCATCCGTCAGATGCGGCTGCTCCTGGATCGAATGGCCCCGCGCTGCCGGCCGGACCTGGTAATTGCGGCGGTCCTGCCCCTCCAGGTGGTGACCGCGTCCATGGGCATGCAGAGTTTGACCATCGGCTCCGACGGTTTCCTCCTCTGGAACGAGGTCCCCACCATCGGCCGCATCGGAAACTGGCTTCACGCCCGCTCCCGATTCCTGCAAGTCGTCCTGGAAAAGCCCCTGAAGCGTCGCCGCAAAAAGATCTTCCGCAAGGTGCACCCGCACAAACGTGAAGATCTCTTCGAAGGCAACGGCAGCTATGAAGCCGGCTGGAGGGCGCTCGAAGACCAGGTCCGCCTGATGAAGCAAACGGCCCAAGACAACGGCGCGGCTTTCGCTTTGCTTTATGTGCCGGAGATTGACTTTGACAAGCCGGACCGCGACTATCCCCAGAGACGGCTGTCGTCATTTTGCCGGAACGAGTCGGTTGTTTTCATTTCCGCCCAGGAAGCAGTCCGCCAGGAAGCCCCAACGCGGACCCTTTACCACGCCCGCGACGGTCACTTGAATGCCGCCGGATACGACCTGGTGGCCCAGGTCGTATCCGATCATCTGTCCGCCCATGACCTGGTCCCCTAGGGCGGCGGCCCGGAGATCGTTCACATCGCGGCGCGGCGCTGGTCTTTCTTCGCTTTGCATCGAGCCGGGCAAAATCGTCCGGCCCGATCGCGTCAGCTCCCCTTCGCCCTCATCTCCGTGATCTTGTCGAACAGCAGCATTGCGTCCTTGATGCCGTTGGCCACGAGGTAGCGGAAAGGCTCCGGGGGGATGAGTCCGGGGGTGTTGTGGACGAAGAGGAGCTCTTTGAGCTGGTCGGCTTCGGGCTTGAAGAGCAGGTCGCGGATGAGGATTCCGGCGGAGGAGGAGAGGGCGACGCCGTGTCCGCAGTAGCCCATTCCGTAGGCGATGTTCTTGTGGCCCTGGAAATAGCCGAAGGAGGGGACGAAGAGCAGCGTGATGGCGACGGGCCCTCCCCAGCGGTGGGTGATTTTCGTGTCCTTGAGCATGGGGAACATTCCGCGGAGGTCGGCTTCGAGTCCGCGGAAGATTTTTTCGTGCGACTGTTTGCCCTCGGCCTTGTTGCCGAAGTAATAGGGCGCGTCGCGTCCGCCGAGCAGGATGCGGTTGTCGGCGGTGGGCCGCATGTAGTGGACGAGCTGACGCTTGTCCTCGATTCCCTCGCGGCGGGTCCAGCCGACTTCCTTATAGAGCTCGTCGGAGAGCGGCTCGGTCAGGATGATGTAGGTGTACATGGGCGCGTAGGTATAGGGCCGGACGCGCAGGCGCTGGCCGAAGGCGTTGAGCGCGAGCACCGCGTGCTTCGCCTTCACCACGCCGCCGTCCAGGGTCTCGATCTTTACCGTGTCGCCGGGCGTGAACTTGCTTACCGGCGAGCGCTCGAACACCTGCACCCCCTTTTGCTCGATCACCCTCTTGAACTCGCGCGCGAGCTTGGCCGGGTTCAGGATCGCCGTCTCCGGCTCATATAGCGCGCCCACGTGCCACGCCGAGTTCAGCCGCTCCTCGAACGACTTCCCGGTGAGCAGCTCCACGTCGGTAACGCCCGCGGCGGCGAAGTCCTTGAGGTTGCGCTCGAGCTGGCGCATCTGGAAGTCGTTCCGGGCCAGCACCATGAGCCCGTTGTACTCGAGATCGCACTGCATCTTCTCCTTTTCCACGAGCTCCTTGGTGCGGCGCACGCAATCGAGCATGAAATGGTGCGCGCGCTTGCCCCGCTCCTTGAACACCAGCATCAGGTACGTGATGTCCCAGCCCAGCAGCGGCATGGAAAAGCCGCCGTTCCGGCCCGACGCCCCGTACCCCACCACCTCGGCCTCCAGAAGCGCGATCCTCAGGTCCGGGTACTGCTCCTTCAAGTAGTATGCCGACGACAGGCCCGTGAACCCTCCGCCCACGATCGCCACGTCCGCCTCGATCTCTCCCTTGAGCGGAGCGTTCTCCGTATAGATCCCGCCCTCCAGCCAAAAACTCATCTTGCGATAATCCTTCATGGCGTTCCTCCTTGCAAAAGGGGCGAGAATCGAGGAGCGGGGAGCGAGGGGAAGACATTGCCCCTCGGCCGCGACAACCGATCTTTCCCGCCGCTTTTTAAACAGCAAGATTCTATTCTTTTGGCAAATTCAAAACAAATAGCCGGGGCATTTGCGGTATGAGTGATGACGTTGCCCGCTGCTCGAAACTCGATCCTCGCTCCTCGATTCCCGCCCCTCGATTCCTATTTCGATTCCTATTTGCTTGACTTATCTAAGGGAATATTAAATAATGGAAAAAAGGCGGACTCGGTGTCCGCGGGGTACTTTTGCATACGCAGGCGAAGACGAACAGACCGGACGGTTTGCCCGAACGTGGAGGGCTGTCGCTCGCGCCGGAGGAAGGCAAGCAGTACCTGGTCTTCAAAGAGGGGAAATTTACGCTGGCGCTCCGGCTCCCCGCGATCAAGAAGCTCTACGACGCGGAGAGCCTTCCGCCCCGGACCCCGGGCACTCGCCTGCTGGATCTGCATGACCTGATGGGCGCGGAGTTCGTGGCGCGTCATGGTTACTGGATCGAGATGGAGGCCGGGTCTAATCGTTACCTGATGCCGGTGGAGGAAGTTGAGGGCATCCGGGAGTTGAGCCTGGCCATCGTGATGGCGTATCCGCCGGTGTTGCGTCGTCCGGAGCTTGGGTACATCCGGGGCATTTTCTTTGACGGGCTTCGGATGATCGTGGAGCTGGATCCGGAACAGATGGCCGAGACCGGCGAGGGCGGTGACCGGTCCGGGCAGGCATGGATCCCGGCCGCGTTCCCGGAGAAAAGCGGGCCGTCCGGTCCCGGCAAAAAGGGAGCCGAGCCCGGCCCTGGCGGGGAGCGGTCGCTGGTGCTGTTTGAAGGCGGCGGCGGGCTGTGGAGCCTGGACCTGGAGCTGGTGGTCCAGATCATCAACAAGGATGAGGTCCACCCCATCCCGGCGTCGGGCCGCGGGATCCCGGGAGTGGTCTATTACGCGGAGCAGGCGGTCCCGGTGATTGCGCCTTCCACCTTGCACGAGATCGTGTCGGGGGTGAAGGGAGGGCATGGGGAGGAATTCTCCATCGTGCTGGTGGCGGAGACGCCGCGCGGGCTCATCGGGTTCGGGTGCGACCGCGTGATGCGGGTGTTGAGGCCGGCCGCCGGCGGTGGGCCGGTGCCAGAGGGTCGGGAAGAAGTTTCGCCCGGCCCGCGCGCGCATGAGCTGAAGATGGACAAGGTTCTCAAGTTTCTGACTTGACGCGGAAAGCTGATGAGGAGACACGGACAGTCGTAAGGCTGCGAGGCCGAGGTAAGGAGGACGATTAATGGCCAAAAAGATTTTGCTCGCGGACGACAGCATCACCATCCAGAAAGTGGTGCGCATAACCTTGGCCGACGGAGACTATGAGCTGATCGCGGTGGACAACGGCGACGACGCGCTGGCCAAGGTCAAGCAGGTGATGCCGGACCTGGTGTTGGCGGACGTGGTCATGCCGGGCAAGGACGGCTACCAGGTGTGCGAGGCCATCAAGGCCGACCCCAAGCTCCGCCAGATCCCCGTCCTCCTCCTCGCCGGCAGCTTCGAGGGATTCGATGAGATGAAAGGCGCGCAGATCGGCGCTGACGGCTACATCATCAAGCCCTTCGAATCCTCAACCCTCATCAGCAAGGTGGAGGAAGCGCTCTCCCGCGCGCCCGTGGCCCCGGCGGCGCCCGCTCCGCCGCCCGTCGCGGAGCCCGCGCCGCCCGCCGCGCCGCCCGCGCCGGAGCCTGACCTCTTCGCCGCGCCGGAGGCCCCGTCCGCCCAGGCGGCCCCCGAAGCGTTCGCGGCGCCCGAAGCGTCCGCGGAGCCTCCTCCCATGGACGATCTCTTCGCCGCGCCGGAGGCCCCGCCGGTGGAAACGTCCGCCGCCGACCTGTTCGCCGTGCCGGAGACGGAACCCGCGGCCGCGGCGGACCAGGACCTGTTCGCGGCCCCGGAGGCCCAGCCCGTGGAGCTGCCGGCAGCCGAGCCGCCCGCGCCGGAGCCTGACCTCTTCGCCGCGCTGGAGACGGAACCCGCCGAGCCGCCCGCGGCCGCGGCTTCCGACGAGGAATTGTGGAAGCAGGCGTCGTTCGGCTCTGCGGCCGCGGAGCCTGCTCCTCCCGCCGCCGATGACTTATGGGGAGCGCAGCCCGCGGCCCAGCCGGAGGCCGACATCTGGGGAGTTGCGCCTGCCGCCGAAGCGGAGCCGGCCCCCGCCGGCGACATGTGGGGAGAGCCCGCTCCCGCCGGGCCGGTGATGGAAGCCGAGCCGATCGCGGAGCCGGAACCGGAACCCGCTCCGGAAGCTGAAGTATGGGGACAGGAGCCGGCGGCCCAGCCCGAGCCTGCCGCGGCGCCCGTGGACTATTGGGGATCCGAGGAGCCGGGCGCGTCTCCCGAGACCTATGAGACCTTGCCCGGCCTGGAGCCGACCGGGATCACCGAGCAGGCGGACTACGAGCAGCCCGCCCCCGAAATCGCTTCCGAGGAGGACGAGCTGCCGCTCGAATCCTATGCCCAACTGGAAACCCAGCCCGCGGACCTCTTCGCCGAGCCCGCCGCCGAGCTCGTGCCGGAAGCGGAAGGAGAACTATTGCCCGAGCCCGGACCGGAAGCGGAGCCGCTGGAGGTTGAGCCGGCCGAGCCGATGATGGAGATGGAAGAACCGCTGGCGGCGCCGCTGCCGGAGGAGCAGGTATTCGAGCCGGCGCCGGAAGCCGAGCCTGTGCCGCTGGAGGCCCTGGCCGAGCCGGAAGCCGAGCCGATTCCGGCGGAGGCGTTGGCCGAGCCGGAAGCCGAGCCGATTCCGGCGGAGGCGCTGGCCGAGCCGGAAGCCGAGCCCGTTGCCGAGCTTGCTCCGCCCGCGGAGCCGGAACCCGCGCCCGCCGCTCCCGCCGAAGCCGGGCCCGCCATCGAGGAGGCCGCCCAGCGCATCAGCGATGCCGCCATGAGCGGCGTAAGCAAGGAAGAGCTGTTCGCCATCATCCGCGAGGTCGTCGAGTCCGTGGTATGGGAGGTAGTACCCGCCCTGGCCGAGGCCCTGATCGAGGAACGCATTCTCCAGATGGAAAAGTCCAAGAATTCCTGACCATAAATTTCTCGAATCCAGCCGGCCAAAGGGGATCATCGGTCCCCTTTTGCCTATTTGAACGGAACGGGTCACGCGAGATTTTTAAAGCGCAAAGGCGCAAAGAACGCAGAGAAAAAAATTGATAACGGCATGAGATTCATGAACTCCTTGCCTTGGAGTCCGAGGCGGAACCAGGCCCAACAAATATTTTCTTTGCGTTCTTTGCGCCTTTGCGCTTATAAAATAAGGCCTGACCGCGCCCTGACGGTTTAAAGGAGGCTGACGACGCCATGACTAAGAAACTCGACCAGTTTTTCGACCACCAGAAAGCGGAGGAACGGTGGTACCGCTTCTGGGAAGAAAAAGGATATTTCCGGCCCGCGCAAAAAGCCGACGCGAAGAACTACTGCATCGTCATCCCTCCGCCCAACGTCACCGGCATCCTCCACGAGGGCCACGCGCTGAACAACACGCTGCAGGACATCCTGATCCGCTATCACCGCATGTTGGGCGAAAACGTTCTGTGGCAGCCCGGCACCGACCACGCCGGCATCAGCACGCAATACATGGTCGAGAAAGAGCTCGCGGCCGAGAACAAGACCAAGGAGGAGATAGGCCGCGAAGAGTTCCTGAAACGGGTCTGGAAGTGGAAGGAGCAGAAGGGCGGCCACATCATCAACCAATTGAAAAGGCTGGGCGCTTCCTGCGACTGGACCCGCGAGCGCTTCACCATGGACGAGGGCCTGTCCCGGGCCGTGCGCGAGACCTTTGTCAAGCTCTACGACGAGGGACTGATCTACCGCGGCGAGTACATGGTCAACTGGTGCCCCCGCTGCGACACCGCGCTCAGTAACCTCGAAGTGGTGATGCCCGACGTGAGCGAGGCGGAGAAGGGACTGCTCTATTACGTCAGCTATCCGCTCGCCGCGGGCTCGGGCAAGCTCACCGTGGCCACCACCCGGCCCGAGACCATGCTCGGCGATACCGCGGTGGCGGTGAACCCTGAAGACGAGCGCTACAAATCATTCATCGGCAAAAAGGTCAGGCTCCCGCTCACCGACCACGAGATCCCCGTGATCGGCGAGCCCTACGTGGACATGGAGTTCGGCACCGGCGCCCTCAAAATCACGCCGGGCCACGACTTCAACGACTACGAGATCGGAAAAAAACACGGGCTCGCCGCGCCCCAGGCCATTGACCGCCGCGCCCGCATGACCGATTACGTGCCCGAAAAATACCGCGGCCTCGACCGCTTCGAGGCCCGCGAGACCGTGGTCAGGGACTTAAAAGCCCAGGGGTTGCTCGAGAAGACCGAGCCTTACAACCTCCTCGCCGGCCGCTGCTACCGCTGCAAGACCGTGGTTGAGCCCGTGATCAGCGAGCAATGGTTCGTCAAGATCGAGCCGCTGGCCCGGCCCGCGCTCCAGGCCGTGCGCGACGGCAAGTCCATCATCATCCCCGAGGCCCAGGAAAAGGAATACTACAACTGGATGGAAAACCTCCGCGACTGGTGCATCTCCCGCCAGCTCTGGTGGGGACACCAGATCCCCGCGTGGCACTGCGATGAATGCCGCCAGATCACCGTCTCCCGCGACGACCCCGAAAAGTGCGCCCACTGCGGCCAGAGCAACATCCGGCGCGACCCCGACGTGCTCGATACCTGGTTCTCGTCCGCGCTCTGGCCCTTCTCCACCCTGGGCTGGCCCGACCAGACCCCGGAGCTCGAGCGCTTCTATCCCAACTCCGCCATGATCACCGGCTTCGACATCCTCAAGTTCTGGGTCGCCCGCATGATGATGATGGGGATCCATCTCCTGGGCCAGGTGCCCTTCACCGACATCTATCTGCACGGCCTGGTCCGCGATGAGCTCGGCCGCAAGAAATCAAAGACGCTCGGCAACTTCGTGGACCCCATCGAGATCATCGAGGAGTTCGGCGCCGACGCCCTGCGCTTCACCCTCACCTACGAGACCTACACCGGACGCGACATCCGCCTCGGCGAGTCCCGCATCACCGACACCAAGAAGTTCATCAACAAAATCTGGAACGCCGCCCGCTTCACCCTGGGAAACCTCGAAGAATTCGACCCGGCATCCGGACCGGCGCCCGAGTTTTCCGCCGCCGACAAGTGGATCACGAGCCGCCTCCAAAAGGCCATCACCGCCGTCCGCGGCCACGCCGACCATTACCGCTTCCACGAGATGGCCGACGCCGTGTACCACTTCATCTGGGACGAGCTCTGCGACTGGTACATCGAGTGGTCCAAGCCGTCCCTCTACAACCCCCAAAGCCCCGGCGAAAAACGCGCGGCCCAGGAGACCCTCATCTCCACCCTCACCGCCGCCGTCAAACTCCTCCACCCCATCATGCCCTTCTTCTCCGAGGAGGTGTACCAGTCGCTGCCCGGCGCCACCGAGTCCATCATGGTCTCCGAATTCCCCGCCCGCGACGAGGAGAAAGAGGACGCGGACCTGGAAGCCAACATGGCGCTCGTCCAGTCCATCGTGGTCGCCATCCGCAACACCCGCTCCGAGAACCTGGTCCCGGCCGGCGCCAGGACCAAGATCACCCTGACCCCCGACACCGCCCCGGCCGCGGACGTCTTGCATGCCCTCCAGGGCTACATCTTGAGCCCGCCGCAAGTGCAGATCGCCGAGTTGGTCATCGCCGAACCCGGCGCTCCGGTGAGCAAGAAGGCCGTCACCCGCCGCTGCGGGCCGGTCCAGGTCTCCGTCCACGTCGCCGGGCTGGTCAACCCGGACCAGGAGATCAAACGCATTGACAAGGAGCTCGCCAAGCTCGGCGCCGAGCTCAAAAAGGTCGAGGCCAAGCTCGCAAACCAGGGCTTCATCGCCAAGGCCCCGCCGGAAGTCATCGCCAAACAGAAGGAGATCCAGGAAGAGCTCACCGCCAAGAAAGCCACCCTTCTCGAGACTCGGAAGCGGATGGAAGATTTAAAACAACAGTCAGGTATAGTGTGGAAGGCGTGACCCACGCGGCCACCGGGGGACTGGGGAGGCCGGTTCACCGGCCTTGCTTCAGGTGTAGGCCCGTGCTTTAGCGCGGGTTAACGCGGCGACGGGCACCTGCTCTGGACCCCGTTTCAACGGGGTTCTCGAAATAAAGGATTTATCCGGGGGCTAAAGCCCGGAGGCAAGAGAAGGACGTTAAAACGCCCTCCCTCTGGCTTTGCCGCGCCTCGATACCCGCCATAAATGGCGGGCCTACACCCTGGAAGAAAGCCCGATGAATCGGGCTTAAGGCAATCAGTGCCTGATCGTTCCCTCCCAACGCGGCCGTCACCCTTTAAACCGGAAGATGGCCCAGTCGCCCTGGTCATAGAGCGGCTCGAAGCTCTCCGGCGCGGTTTTGAGCTTGCCGATGGCCTCGGGATGGCCGCAGGGGATGCCGTAGAGCTTGTAGGTGGGATTGCGGTTGACGATGACGCCGGCGGCGTGGAAGCGGGTGAGGATCCGTTCCATCCGGGCGATGCCGGTGGCGGGGTCGAAGAATTCCAATTCCAGGAGCCTGCGCTCGTCCTGGTCCGGCACTCCGGTTCCCGGCTTGGCCTGGCAGGCCACGAACAGAGGAAGGTACGCGGTCAGCCGGTAGCTGGTCCAGATGTCCGAGAAGATCACCGCGTCCGCGCCGAACCAGCCGTGCTCCCGGATCGCCAGGTACGGCGTGTCGTCGTGGATCAGCGAATCCTGGGGATACGCCCGCGCGATCGCTATCGTTTTCTTGAGCATCCCGTTGTAATACCGCTCCTGGACCCGCCACGGAATGCACGCCGCGCTGAGCAGCGCCGCCGCCGCGAGCACCAGCGCCAGGTGTGCAAGCGGCCTGCGCTCTTCGTCAAGAATCCAGTTGCCGACGCGGTGCAGCGTGAGCGCCAGCGGGAACACGCAGAAGAGCGCGCCGAGCTTTTCCAGGCGGCGCAGGTAGCCCAGGCTGAAGTGCTCGGCGAAAAACGTGGCCAGCGCCGGGTGAAAGCAGATGAGCGGGACCGCGATCAGCGCCACCAGCGCGACGCGGGGCTGGTATTGCCGCCGCGCGGCCGCGAACAGCGCGGGCAGGCAGAGATAGCCCGCGATCCAGAGCGGATAAAAGGTCATGCCCGGGTTGCCGAGGCTGAGCTCGAACGGGTTCAAAAAAAACAGGTTCGCCGTGAGGAACGCGCGGTAGGGGTTGCGCCCGAACTGCGACCAGTTGGTGCTCTGGATCGCGCCGTAACGCAGAAACGCGTAAGGGATGGCCACGAACAGGCACATGGCCAGGATGTAGCCGGTGCGCCGCAGCGTGAAGTTGATGTTAGGATCGCCCTCCGGGCCCGGCCGCGGCCGGAAAGGCGCGACCAGCCAGATGAGATACAGGGCCGGCAGCGCCACGAAGGCCGCCAGGTACACCCCGGCCGAAAAATCCAGCCCGCCGCCCAAGAGCGGTGTAAACCCGTCGTAGCTTCCCCGCGCCGCCATCACCGCCATGTCAATCATGGCCAGGACCACGGGCAGCGACGCCAGCGCCAGCGCGGTGATGAGGTGGGGTGCCTTGCCGCCCCGGGCCGTCATGACCACGGCCCGCGCCGCGCCGAAGCGGTAGAGCAGGAACAGGATGAAGTAGCTCCCGATCACCAGGTAAAACGACAGGCCCCACAAGACGTGCACGATGGAGGCCGCCAACGCCGAGAGCGTGAGCCCGAGGAGCAGCCCGTCGTGCCTGGTCTCGAACATGCGCAGGAACAAGACGAGGCACATGGGGAACACGATCAGCCACATGCCGTCGTCCGGATAAAAGGTGGTGCGGCCGAAAAAGATCAGGCCCGCGTAAATGACGTTATAGAGGACGTAGATGAAAAACGCGGTGCGGGCCACGTTGGCCGAAAACATGCGGCGGCCGAGCGCGAAGAAAGCGAGCGCGGCCGCGGGAACGGTCAGGAACGCGCTCCGGCGGTAGAGCTCGATGGGGTCGAGATGGTAGAGCCTGGCCATCAGCGCCCATTGCAGGGCCCAGATGTTATAGGAATGGATCGGGTCCGGCGGCGCGTCCAGATAAAAAACGTGCGCGTTCGAAGCCTGGTTCCACGCCACCAGCTTCACCACCGCCGAGATGTAATTGAAATAGTCCCAGTCCATGACCTCGCCCCGCTCCGCGCCCGTCCAGTAGGCGAACGCCGCCAGCCCGAGCGTCACCGCGAGCACCGCCGCGTAGCTCCACCGCGACGCCGGCTCATGCGGGTCGGGGTCGAAGTGGGTCACGAAAAACAAATGCTGCACCAGGGCCACCAGGAACAGGCCGAGCGTCACCGTGATCTCGATCATGATCACCTTGTGCAGGCTCCACTCCCAGATGAAAGCCATGAGCCCGGGAAACGCCCATACCCCGAGCGACAGCGCGATGGACAACGGCAGCCGCTCCGGCAGCCAGAAGCGCTTATGGGGGAAAAAGATGAGCGCCAGGAACAGGCCGGGCAGGACCAGGAACACTCCGAACCCGAGCGCGATCCGGGCCTCCGCGGGCAGCGCGGGATCGAAGTGCGCGGCCAGCAGCGCCAGGGCGAGCAGGATAAAGGACGCGAGAAACAGCGGAAGGAACCCGTTCAACTGCGAGCTGACGACCCCGGCCTCCCTCCACGACAGGCGTTCGCGATCGCTCATCGGGAGAACCGTTTCCGGACCGACAAGGCGTGGGCGTGAAGGCCCTCGATCTCGGCGAATCGCGCGGTCGGCTCCTTGATCGAGCATAGCGCTTCCTTGGATAATTCGGTGACGGTCTGCCGCTTCACGAAGTCGTAAACGGAAAGGGGAGAGCTCCAGCGCGCGGTGCCGCCGGTCGGCAGGACGTGGTTGCCGCCGGCCATGTAATCGCCCGCCGGCACGGGCGAGTAGGGGCCGATGAAAATGCTGGCGGCGTTGCGCACTTTACTAAGAAAGCTCCGGGGATTTTTCACGATGATCTCCAAGTGCTCGGGCGCGAATTGGTTCACCACAAAAGCGGCTTGCTTGAGATCTTTGACAATCACTGCCTCCACCCGTTTTCCCGCCGCTTGGGGCCATGGTCCGCCTTTTATCATCCGACCGAGCTCGGCATCAACTTTTTCCGCCAATCGATGCGAGGTGGTGACGAGGATAGCTCTCGAATCATCTCCGTGCTCCGCCTGCGAAAGAAGATCGGCCGCCACGCATCCGGGGTAGGCCCTTGCGTCAGCTACCACCACAACCTCCGAAGGCCCCGCCAGCGAATCAATGCCGCACAATCCTTGCGAAGCGGCGATAGCCTTAGCCGCGGTGACCCAAGCGCTTCCGGGGCCAACTATCTTGTCCACGCGGGGGATCGGTGCAATCCCTCTCGCGAGTGCAGCCACAGCTTGAGCTCCGCCCACTTTATAAATTTCTTTTACGCCTACGAGCTGCGCCGCGAAAATAACATGCGCGTTCATCCGCCCGTCGGGCCAGGGATTGATGATGATAATTCTTTTGACGCCAGCGATCCGCGCCGGAATCGCCGTCATGAGGACGGTGGAGGCCAGAGGCGCCCGTCCTCCAGGTATACATAGGCCGACACTGTCAATAGGTACCGCCCGTTCTTCTATAACCGTGCCCTTGCCATCATCGAACCTGACTGGAGGCAATGACTGTTTTAAATGATATGCCGCAATGCGTTTTGCCGCCAGCTTAATTATTTCTTGATCGGATTTAGGCACCAAGCCCTTGGCTTTTTCGAATTCTTCAGGCGATACCTTGATGGTTTTTACCGTGATGGGGTTACGGTCAAACTGAATAGTATAATCAATAAGAGCTTTGCGGCCTTGTTCAAGCACTCTATTGAAAATTTTGTCCGCTGCTCTTTGGACATTCGTGGGTATTTTATGCAGAGTAATGCGACGAGCAATGAATGAAAAAAAATCTTTGTCCTTATAACTCTTAACCCTCACAGCCCGGCCCCCTTGACGCGCTCCATGTCCGCGCCCAGGTTTTTAAGTTTTTCCTCCATCTTTTCGTAGCCGCGGTCGAGGTGATAGATGCGCAGGATTTCCGTCTCGCCGTCGGCGGCGAGTCCGGCCAGGGCGAGCGAGGCGGAGGCCCGGAGGTCGGTGGCCATCACGGAGGTCCCGGAGAGCTGGCCCCTGCCGTGGATGATGGCGCTGTGGCCGTCGATCCTGATGTCGGCGCCCATGCGCTGGAGCTCGAGCACGTGCATGAAGCGGTTCTCGAACACAGTCTCGGCGATCACGGAGATGCCGTCCTTGGCCATGCACATCAGCACCATGAACTGCGCCTGCATGTCGGTCGGGAACCCCGGGTACGGCTGCGTCTTCACGTCCACCGCCCGCACCCCGTCGCTCTTCACCAAAAGGCCTTCCGGCCTCTCCTCCACCGTGACCCCGGCCTCCCGGAACTTCGCGATCACCGCCTCCATATGCCCCGCGTTCGCGCCCTCCACCAGCACCTCGCCCCTGGTGCAGGCCGCCGCCGCCATGTAGGTCCCGGCCTCGATCCGGTCCGGCATGATCGTGAAATCCACCGGGTGCAAGGGCTTCCCGCCCCTGATCTCGATCCGCGTCGTGCCCAGGCCGTGAATGTCCGCGCCCATGGCCACCAGCATCTCAGCGAGCGCCGTCACCTCCGGCTCCATGGCGGAGCCGGTCAGCACCGTGGTCCCCTGGGCCAGCGCCGCCGCCATCATCAGGTTCTCGGTGCCGGTCACGGTGCTCACGTCGAACGCGAACTCCGCGCCCTTCAAGCCCCCGGCCTGGGCGATGATGTAGCCGTGCTGGAGGCGGATCGAGGCCCCCAGCGTCTCCAGGCCCTTCAAGTGCAAATTCACCGGCCGGGCCCCGATGGCGCACCCGCCCGGCAGCGAGACCTCGGCCTTGCCCTCCCGCGCCAGCAGCGGACCCAGCACCAGGATGGAAGCGCGCATCGTCTTGACCAGGTCGTACGGCGCGCGCACCGAGCTGATCCGGCTGGTGTCAATCTCGGCCACGTGCTCCGCGGCCAGCCGCGAGTCGTCCACCACCACCCCGAGACGGCGCAGCAGCTCGATCGTCGTCTGGACGTCCTTCAGGTTCGGCGCGTTGCGGATAACGTGACGGCCCGGCGCCAAAATGGTCGCGCAAAACGCCGGCAGCGCCGCGTTCTTGGCACCGCTCACCCTGACCCGGCCAGAGAGCGGCTTCCCGCCCCGAATCACCAGCTTGTCCATCGCCCAAGTTCCTCCCGGCCTTCCAGCATATCCGCTCTCCGGCCTTCTCTCAAGTTT
>Ga0307378_10001261_pt1 | contig 41532 bp, 38 predicted proteins | sample UN1MG_FD_202238 | JGI IMG/M metagenome (GOLD analysis project Ga0307378, IMG submission 202238) | Soil microbial communities from Risofladan, Vaasa, Finland - UN-1 | ecosystem: Environmental > Terrestrial > Soil > Coastal area > Acid sulfate soil | place: Finland: Risofladan, Vaasa | collected...
GAAGCAGGTTCTGTCCAGAGCACCGGCCAGATCCCCCAAAATCAAAGAAAGGAGCAGGCATGCCGGTAACATTATCTTTTGGTAGAACGAGCCCGCTTCGGTAACATTATCATTTGACTTGACAGGGATATCCACACCTTCCCGAAAGCTGCCGCGAGGGTAATCAGGTGCACGATTCGCCGCTTTTGGCCCGCGTTCGTTGCATTCTCGGTGCACTTGTGCTTTCGGGAAGGAGGGCAATCCGTCGCTTGCCATTATTCCCGATTTAGCTATAATATGACTGCTGTACTGTATCTGGCTTCAGCACGTGCGAAAGGAGGTGAGTGTATAGCGACAGTGCCCCTGATATTCCCCGGTTGAACGATAAGGCATATCTCGTTACAAAGCTGTATCAGTACCCTTAAGGAGGAGATCTGAAATGCGCAAGTTGCTTCTAACATGCATCAGTTTGCTGACCGTGGTGACGCTGCTGGCGGCCTGCGGCCCCCAGCCCACGGAGGCTCCCGTAGAAGCTCCCACGGAGGTACCTGTCGAGGCCTTCAAGGCCGGTATGGTGACCGACATAGGCGGCATCGACGACAAGTCCTTCAATGCCACCTCCTGGCACGGCATGGAGCTGGCCAAGGAGGAGCTGGGGGCCGATGTCGCCTACCTGGAGTCGCAGCAGCAGACCGACTACGCGGTCGGCATCAGCCAGTTCCTCGACCAGGAATACGACATGATCGTCACCGTCGGTTTCCTGCTGGGTGAGGACACCGCGACGTTTGCCCAGCAGAACCCCGACACCAACTTTGCCATCGTCGACTTTGCCTACGACCCGACTATCCCCAACGTCCTGGGGTTAGTCTTCGACACCGACGAGGCGGCCTTCCTGGCCGGGTACCTGGCGGCGGGGATGACCAAGACCGGCAAGGTGGGCACCTTCGGCGGCATCGAGATCCCGCCCGTGACCATCTTTATGGTCGGCTTCCAGGGCGGCGTCGACTACTACAACGAAAAGCACGGGACGGACGTCGAGGTGCTGGGCATGGACCTCTTCGTCGGCAACTTTGAGTCGACCGACGACGGCCGGCGCGCGGGTGAGGACCTGATCGCCGAGGGCGCGGACATCGTCATGCCGGTGGCCGGCCCGGTTGGCCTGGGCACCGCTGCTGCGGTCCAGGAGAACCCCGGCACGATGCTCATCGGCGTCGACACCGACTGGTGCGTCAGCGCCGCCGAGTACTGCGACGTCACGCTGACCAGCGTCCTGAAGAACATGGACGTGGCGGTGCTGGAGGCGATCCGTGAGGCCCAGGCAGGCACCTTCCAGGGCGGCGTCTACGTCGGCACGCTGGACAACGACGGCGTGGGCATCGCCGACTTTCACGAGTTCGACGACGACGTGCCGGGCGACCTGAAGGCGGAACTGGACGAGGTTGCCCAGGGAGTCATCGCCGGCACGATCAGCACCGGCTGGGGTGTCGCAGAGGCACCTGCTGAGGAGGCGCCGGCCGAGGGTGTCACGATCATCATCGGCACCACGGACAAGCCCGCCACGCTGGACCCCGCCGACTGCTACGGGTTCCCGGGCTGGGAGTTCACGCACCAGGTCGCCGATGGCCTGCTGAACAACGTGCCAGGCACGTCGGGTGACCTCGAGCTGGGCCTGGCAGCCGACTGGCCGACCGTCAGCGACGATGGCCTGGAGTACACCTTCAAGCTGCGAGAGGGCGTCACGTTCCCCGACGGCGCGCCGTTCAACGCGGATGCGGTCATGTTCTCCATCCAGGATCGCGTGATCGGAATGGAGGAGACGCTGGCCGGCGAGGTGGCCTTCCTGGTGTCGGCCTACGTGGATCACGTCGAGAAGATAGACGACTATACGGTCAAGTTCGTCCTTCAGTCACCGGTCGGCTTCTTCCCGCAACTGGTGGCCACCAACCCCTACAAGATCGTGAATCCCAATACCTGGAGCACCGAAGAGTACCAGGCGGACAACTACTCGGGTGGCATCGGCCCCTTCGTGTGTACCAGTTGGAAGCGGGACGAGGAGGCGATCTTTGAGCGCAACGACACCTACTATGGCACGCCCGCCGTCGCCGACAAGGTCATCGTGCGCTACTTTGCCGACGCAGCGGCCATGGCGCTGGCGCTGGAGAACGGCGAGGTCGACGTGGCCTGGAAGACCCTGCTGCCAGCCGACCTGGATCGCCTGGGTGCTGACCCCGACCTTGTGGTGGAGCAGGGGCCTGGCACCGAGATTCGCTACGTCGTCTACCAATGCCAGACAGCCCCCATCAGTGACCCTCGAGTGCGCCAGGCGCTGGCTCTGTGCCTCGATCGGGCGCAGATCGCCGACGTCGGCTTCCAGGGGACCAAGGTGCCGCTCTACAGCATGATCCCGCCGGGTTTCCTGGGCCACAAGGTCTTTTACCCCGAGGATCCCGACCTGGAACGGGCCAAGGCCCTGCTGGCCGAGGCCGGGTTTGACGAGGCCAATCCGCTGGTGATAGATCTGTGGTGGAGCCCGGATCACTATGGTGACACCGAGGCGGACGTGGTGGCGATCGTCAAGGACAACTATGAGGCCACGGGGGTAGTGCAGGTCAACTTGCAAAACGCCGAGTGGGCTACCTACAAGGTGTACCGCAACGAGGGTACCATGCCCGTCTTCCTGCTGGGCTGGTATCCGGACTATCTGGACTCTGACAACTACACCTGGCCTTTTGGCCACTCCACGGCCACCACCGGAATCGGCAGCCGCTACAACAATCCCGACATGGACGCTCTGCTCGAGCAGGCTGCGGTGGAGACTGACAACGACGCGCGGGCGGCTCTCTACGAGCAAATCGAGGAAAAGTGGTTCGAGGAGAACCCCACCACTGCCTTCGCCCAGGGCGCGCTCTACATCGGCTACGCCAAGGGTGTCACGGGCATCACGCTCGACCCATTGATGCAGCTTCACTACTTCTTGATCGGCAAGTAGCGAGAAGTGGGTGGTTGGTGCCCGTCTGAAGTAGTGGCTGGTTAGTGATGAGGGGTTTTGCCAGGCACCGATGGCCTGTCAAGACCCCTCTCTTTAGGTAGATGTAGGAACAAGTCTATGGGATCTTCGCTACGTGCACATATTCTCACCCGTGCGCTGATGACCATTCCGATGGTGTTGATTCTGGTCACGCTCGTGTTTGTCATCCTGCGTGTCATGCCCGGTGATCCGGCATTGGCCATGTTGCGGGAGACCGCATCTGAGGAGCAGATCCGCAACCTGCGCCATGCGTTGGGGCTGGACAAGCCGACCCTGTTCAATTTCCGGGGCAGTACAGCCATCGCCAGGCAGTCGTCCAGCCTGTATGACGATCCCGCTGTGGACTCGGAGGTACTGCGGCCCATTGAGGAGGGGGAAAAACTCAGGATCACCGGCTGGGCTTCCGAAGAGGGCTGGCTCTGGCTTGGGGTGACCGAGGACGTGAGCGGTTGGGTACGGGCGGACGATCTGCACATGGGAGTGTGGGGACGGATCTTTTCTACGGCACGGGTAGCTTCCGAAACCGAGATGTACGCCGATACGGCTGGCAACCAGATTGGACAACGTCTGGGGGTTGGAAGGACGGTCAAGTGGGTCGGCGTTGAGGGAGATTGGGTTGAGGTCGTTGCCTCAGAGCAGATAGAGGGCTGGGCCCCTGCCGGGCAGTTTGCGACGCGGGTCAATCCGTTCGATAGCCAGTATTTCAACTATCTCTGGAATCTGCTGCGCGGCGATCTGGGTACGTCAATGACCCAGAAACGCCCGGTGCGACTCGAGATCGCCGACCGTTTCCCGGCGACGTTGGAGTTGGCCGTCGGTGGGATGGCCATCACCATGCTGATCGGTATCTCGACCGGCGCTTTCGCGGCCCAGAAACGCAGGAGTCCCCTCGATTATGGGCTGCGCATATTCAGCATCGTCATCTATTCCGTGCCCATCTTCTGGCTGGGCCTGGTTCTGCAGATGATCCTCGGGGTCCGGTTTGGGTGGTTGCCTGTCGCCGGCCGCATCGGCCCGGAGATGGCGCCGCGCGACATCACCGGCCTCTACGTATTGGACAGCCTGCTCACGTTGAACATGCCGAGCTTGTCGAGCGCGATCAAGTACATGATCATGCCTTCTCTCACGCTGGGGCTGTATCTTTCTGGCATTTTCACCCGCCTCACCCGATCGAACATGCTGGACGTCCTGGGACAGGATTACATCATGGCCGCGCGGGCGCGGGGCATCCCCGAGCGAGTGGTCGTCTACAAACACGGCTTGAAGAATGCCTTCATCCCTATTCTCACGATGATGGGGTTGCAGTTCGCGCTGCTCCTAGCCGGTGCCGTCCTGACCGAGACGACGTTCTCCTGGCCGGGCCTGGGCCACATGCTGGTGCGCCGCATATACGACCGCGATTTCTCGACGATTCAGGGCACCATCGTGGTGTTTGCTTTCTTGGTAGCGGGGGTCAGCCTTCTCGTGGACATGATCTACGCGTACATCGACCCGCGCATTCGCTATTAGAGACGGTGGATTATGGCATCTCAATCCGTTGAAAGTCACGTGATGCTCGAGGACGTCGGCCTCCTCGCTCGTTTCTTCCGGGGGGCAAAATGGTACGGCGCGGAGTGGTACATCACCGTCTTTGGTGGTGTCATCCTCGTCCTGATTCTGTTGATGACGATTCTGGCCCCTCATCTGGCTCCGTACGACCCCGTCAAGTCCGTCGGCTCACCCTTCACCGCGCCGGGTGAAGGACGCCAGGTCTTGATTGTGCGCACCGGGGAGGAGTCTATCCAGGGGCCTGGCGACTTGGATGGGGTCCTCGTCGGCGTGCGTGCCAATAGCACTGGCCAGTTCCGTGCCCTGGAACTCGGGGCCGAGGTCAAGAAATTCTACGACATCGAGGAGTGTTTTCAGGCCCTGGCCGAAGGCCAGGTAGGTGCTATAGTGGTTGAGGAAGCCCTGGGCCCACAGTTCATGCCGGCCTATGGCGATCGCCTGAAGCAGGTAGGGGAGCCGTTCGGTCGGACGTTTGCGCTGGGCACCGACAACCTGGGCCGCGATATCCTGAGCCGGATCATCTTTGGTGCGCGGGCAGTCTTGCTGGTGGCCGTGATGTCGGCCAGCTTCTCCGCGTTGGTGGGGGTGACTGTCGGGCTCCTCTCGGGTTTCGTCGGTGGCACACTCGATCGTGTCTTTTCCCTCATCATGGATAGCATTTACTCTTTCCCGGGTCTCATTCTGGCCATTGCCATGGCGGCAGTGCTGCAACTCCAGATGCAGCGGGTTCTGAGGAACGTCACGGCGGCCATCGGCGCCAGCCTGAGTGGCGACCAGATCGCCGTCATGACAGGCACGATGACGACGACCGTAGCCATTGCCGTCGTCTACATGCCGACTTTCTTCAGGATGGTGCGCGGACAGGTCCTGGCCATCAAGCAGCAACTCTACGTCGAAGCGGCGCGCAGCCTGGGAGCCAGGCCGTCGACGCTACTCTTTCGATACGTGTTTCCCAACGTCATTGCCTCTATCGTCGTGATTTTCTCGGTCAATATCGCGGATGCGATCCTGACCGAGGCGGGTTTGAGCTTCATCGGCTTGGGATTACCCCCGCCGACCCCGGATTGGGGATACGACATCAGCAAGGGGCGGCAGTTTCTGGCTGCTGGACAGTGGTGGATGGTCACGTTCCCCGGGCTGATGATTGTCCTGGTGGCGATGGGCTTTAGCATGTTCGGTGAGGGACTGAGCGAGATCTTGAATCCGAGGTTGACCGAAGCATGAGCGAGCCGGTGCTGCAGATACACAATCTGAGTGTGGATTACCCGACCCGGGTCGGCGTCGTGCGGGCGGTGGACGACGTCGATTTGGCGGTGGAACGGGGCGAGGTGCTGGGGTTGGTGGGCGAGTCGGGCTGTGGCAAGTCCACCTTGGGTATGGCGATCCTGCGCCTCCTGCGCCCTCCGGGCAAGATCGTCGGCGGCGAGATTATCTTCAACGAGCACAATCTGCTTGACCTGGGCGAAGCTGAGATGCGCCAGTTGCGAGGGTCGCGTATCTCGATGGTTTTCCAGGATCCGATGACTTGCCTGAATCCCCTGCAGCGCGTCAGCGATCACGTCGTCGAGACGATTCGGACGCACCAGGGTGATGTGAGCGAGCAGGAGGCACGGAGGCAGGCGACGGCGTTGATTGACCGCCTGGGCATCAGGTCGGAGCGGATAGATGATTATCCGCATCAACTGAGTGGCGGTATGCGCCAGCGGGTGATGATTGGGCTGGCGCTGGCGCTGAATGCTGACCTGATCATTGCCGACGAGCCGACGACCTCGTTGGACGTCATCGTTGAGGCCCAGTTTCTCGACCTGCTCCGAGACTTGCAGCGCCAGTTCAACCTGACCATCATCCTCATCACCCACAACATCGGCGTGGTGGCCGAGCTGGCGGACCGGGTGGCGGTGATGTATGCGGGCAAGCTGATTGAGTTGGCTGACGTCTTTCCGCTGTTCGACGATCCGCTGCATCCCTACACCCGGGGGTTGTTGAACTCGGTGCCCAACATCAGCCTCACGGAGGACCATCTACAGATTATGAGCGGGTCGCCGCCCGACCTGATCGACCCACCAGCCGGCTGCAAGTTCCACCCGCGCTGTCCCCGTGTGATGGATCGCTGCCGTGTCGACGAGCCGGCCTTGAGAGAAGTGCGGCCGGGCCGGTGGGCTGCCTGTTGGTTGTATGAGGGGTAAGTAGAGAGGACGTTATGCCGGATACAGTCGACAACCTGGTGCAAGTCCGGGGTCTGAAGAAGTGGTTCCCGGTGCAGAAAGGCTTTATCGAACGGTTGGTGACCCGCCAGCGGCAGTTCGTGCGCGCCGTGGACGGGATAGATTTTGACATCCGCCGCGGGGAGGTCTTTGGGCTGGCCGGAGAGAGCGGGAGCGGTAAGACGACGACAGGCCGGTTGATCCTGCGCCTGGTGGAGCCTACCGAGGGAAGCATCCTCTTCGATGACGTGGACCTGGCTGTGCTGAGCGAAGAGGATATGCGCCGTATGCGGCAGCGCATGCAGGTCATCTTTCAGGACCCGTTTGCCTCGATGAACCCCCGCATGAAGACCGGCGACGCCATTGGTCACAGCCTGCAGATTTTCGGTGTGGCCCAGCGGGAGGAGAAACGGAGCCGGGTGCTGGAGATGATGGAGCGGGTGGGATTGACACCAGCCCACATCCTCTACGACAAATACCCGCACCAACTGAGCGGTGGGCAGCGCCAGCGGGCGGTCATCGCGCGGGCGCTGGTGCTGCATCCAGACCTGATCGTCGCCGACGAGCCTATCGCCATGGCCGACGTCTCGGTGCGAGCGCTGCTTCTGGACCTGATGATGCAACTGAAGCAGGATTTCAACCTGACGTACCTGTTCATCACCCACGACCTGGCGACGGCCAAGTACATCTGTGACCGGATCGCCATCATGTACCTGGGGCAGATTTGCGAGATGGGCACGTTGGAGCAAGTGTATCGCCATCCACAGCACCCTTACACGCAGGCACTCCTGGCTGCGGTGCCGGTGCCCAACCCGCACGCCCGTCGCGCTGCCCCGATGCCCAAAGGAGAGATCCCCAGTCCCATCAATCCGCCGTCGGGCTGCCGGTTTCACCCCCGTTGCCCTTCTGCGAAGGACATGTGCTCTCTGGAGTTACCCCTTCTCCGAGCGGTGCCAGGCGACGAGGGGCATCTCGTCGCCTGCCACCAGGTGAGATAGCGTTTAACCTCCCGAGGGTTCCAAACCTTGGGAGGTCTGTCTGTCACGTCTTTACGTATACCAATTGAGTGGAGCCAAGATCTGTGGGAGACCGTTCGTAGTGCGCACTTCAGTGCGCGGGCGCACCGCAGTGCGCCTGGGGGGCACTGAAGCGCCTACTACGAACCCATTCCCATGAGCTTTGGCCAGGCTCATACCAATTGATCGTGCGAGTGTGGAGGGGATGAATGAAAGCCCTTCTCGTTCCGGGTATCACGGTGCTACTCCTTGTCGTCGCTGGCCTGGTATCGACTTGCGCCGGGCCGCCGGCGACCGAAACGCCGATCGAGGCGCCGCCGCCGACCGAGGTGCCACCGACCAGGGAGCCAACCCAGGAACCCGAGGTAGTGACCACGTTCATCTTTGGCCGAGGCCGCGACTCGGTCCAACTGGACCCCGCCGTCGTCACCGACGGCGAGAGCTTTTCCGTGACCGGCCAGTGCCTGGAGTCGCTCTACCAGTACGAGCCGGGCTCGACCAGGCCGATCCCGGCGCTGGCCACCGCGTGTATTGCCAATGCGGACAGCAGCGAGTGGACGTGCAGGCTGCGCGACGCCGAGTTCCACGACGGGACCGATTTCGACGCCGACGCCGTCATCTTAAACTTTGAGCGCTGGCGCTTTACCGATAACCCCTACCGCTTTGAGGGCCAGTCGTTCGAGCGCTACGAATCCGTGTGGGGCGGCCTCGACGGTGGCAGCATCATCACGGTCACCGAAAGAATAGACGACCACACCGTCAAGTTCGTCCTGGACGCGCCAATGGCCTCGTTCCTGGCCAACCTAGCCATGGACGCGTTTGCCATCTCCAGCCCGGCGGCGATCCAGGAATACGGCCAGGAGTATGGCCTGCCCGAGGTGGGCTGTGTGGGCACCGGGCCGTTCGTCTTCCAGGAGTGGATACCGGGCGACCACATCACGGTCGTGGCCAACGAGGATTACTGGGGCGGCCGTCCCGCCGTTGATGAGGTGGTGTGGCGGGTGATCCCCGACGACCAGCTCCGCTTCCTGATGCTGGAGGCCGGCGACATCCACGCCCTGGAGGGGGCGGTGGTCGAGGACCTGGCCGCCGCCGAAGCCGATCCCGATCTGACCATCCTGACCCGCCCAGCGCTGAACACCGCCTACCTGGCATTCCCCTATCAGACCGAAGAGTTCCAGGACGTCAGGGTCCGCGAGGCGGTCGCCCACGCCATCGACCGCCAGGGCCTGGTCGAGGGCTTTTACGGCGCGCACGGCGAGGTGGCGACGAACCTCCTGCCACCGCTGGTCTGGGGCCACAATGACACGATCGCGGACTGGGCCTACGATCCCGGGCTGTCGAAGCAACTGTTGGCCGATGCAGGCTTCCCCGACGGGCTGAGCGAGGTGACGATCGCGCAGGACCTCGAGGATGCAGAGGGCGACGTCGTTTACGAGGCCGGGGACAAGCTGCCGCTCGCGCTGTACTATGTGCCGGTGCCCCGCCCATATTACCCCGCTCCCCTGGAGATCGGCGAGGCCATGGCGGCCGACCTGGTCACGGCGGGCATCAGCGTCACGCTCGAGCTGGCTGGCGACTGGCCGACCTACCTGGGCCTCTTGCACAGCGGCCTGCTCCCCGGGCTGTACATGTACGGCCGGGTCGGCGAGAACGGCGACCCCGCTGACTTTCACAACCGTATGTTCGGCGGCCTGGGCTCACCCGAGGACGAGAAGGAGCCCGACCCGCGTGAAGGCTTCTACGCCAACCAGGAAGTCGCCGGGCTGCTCTACCGGGCGACCGTCAGCCCGAACCAGGCCGGGCGTGAATCGCTCCACAGGCGGGTCGAGCGGTTGCTGCACGCCGACGTCGCCCGGCTGTGGGTCGCGCACGACAACACGCTGCTCATCTTCTCCAACAAAGTCAGTGGCTACGTGCCGCAGCCGGTCGGCGCCGACTACTATGAGTGGGTAGCCGTCGAACCCTAGCCCTTTTCCTCTCTCACCGACTCTATGAGCGTTTGCTTGAGGTTCCACAGTCGCTCCGTGAGAGAGACGTGATAGATGTGCGGGTTCACGAGCCGCTTGACGCCGGGATCCAGCCGTTCCACGTCGGCCTGGCGGCGTTCGCGCACCTCCTCGATGGATGGGAGGTCATAGACCAGCGCACCTTCCTGCAACACATCCACCATGAGCGGCTCGATCTCCGAGACGTCATTCCGGGCGAGCGTTCGGTACGTGATATGTTCCGTGGGGTGGTGTAGAAGAATGTGCTCCATCTCGCGGGGGTCCTCATCGTCGAGGCTGAGGAGGTCGGCTGTGGCCTTGCCCCGCCGGTCATACACGCGCCAGACGTGCTTGTGGCCCGGGTTAATCGTCTTTTCCGGCGTCTCCGAGACCTTGATGGCCGGTACCCACTGGCCGCCGTCCCGCACGGCCACCAGCTTGTAGACACCGTCGAGGGCGGATGCGCCCTGTGACGTGATCAGCCGGGTGCCCACGCCATACACGAGCCGGCCGACCAGATGGTCGGGATCGATGCCGTAACGCGGTGCCTCCTTTTCGATCTGGGTGATGAGCTGCCAGATGACGAGTTCGTCCAACTGGTTTGACAGGACGATCCGTGTATCCGGGAAACCGGCCTCGTCCAACATCCTGGCTGCCTGAATACTGAGATAGGCCAGGTCGCCCGAATCCAGCCGGATGCCCACCGGCTTGTGCCCCGCGCGCCGCAATTCCTCAAAAACCTTGATGGCGTTGGGGATGCCGCTTTCCAGCGTGTCGATCGTGTCGACCAGCAGCAAACAGTCGTCGGGGTAGACGTCGGCATACGCGCGGAACGCGTCGAGTTCGCCCTCGCCGAGCGCCATGAAAATCTGGACCATACTGTGGGCGTGGGTGCCTTTGGGTGGGTACCCCAGCACGTGGGAAACGCCGACGTTGGAGGTGAAATCGGCCCCACCGATGAGCGCCGCCCTTGCCCCGGCGTTGGCACCTCTCTCCTGTGCCCGGCGCAATCCAAACTCCAGCAACAACCGTCCCCGGCCGCTTTCGTGGATACGCGCCGCCTTGGTCGCGATGAGCGTCGGGTAATTCAGATGGTTGAGGAGCGAGGTTTCCAGGATCTGGGCCATCGCCAGCGGCCCCTGGACGACGGTGAGTGGCACGTTGGGATGCACCACGCGGCCCTCTGGAATGGCGCGCATCGTGATGCCGTCGAACGTGCCGTTCCCCCGCAGCCAGGCCAGGAAATCGTCGTCGAATATCCGTTTGCCCGTTCGCCCCGTTTGGCCGCGCAGATACTCGACGTCCGGGTCCCGGAAACGGGCTGCCTGCATCCAATCCAGCAGCCATTCCAGGCCGGCGTTGATGCAGTACCCGGCCTGGTGAGCGCCATAGTCGGGACAACTGCGGAAGAAATGGTCAAATTGGGCATGCTTTTCGTGCAGGCCCATCCGATAGTAGAGCTGGGCCATGGTGAGCTGATACTGGTCGGTGAACAAGATGCCCTCGGCCGTCGGGCGATCGGATCGTTTCATGTCAGGCTTTTCCTCCCGATATCTCGAGAAACTCAACAGGGATGCGCTTGGCCAGGTAGACCGATTCGTCGGCCTGGTGGAACACAACGCCCGCCGCGTGGGCATCGGCGGCGCGGACGGTGAGGACGACCGGCCGATCATCGTGCCGCGCCCCCACTCGCATGGCGGTCTCGGGGTCGGGCGAGAGATGGACGTACTGGCGCTCCATCGGCTGGAGGCCCTCGCGGCGGATGGCCTCCAGCGATTCGGGTGCGGTGCCGTGGTAGAGGAGCGGTGGCGGGGTACAGGGTGCGTAGCGGATGGGCTGGGCCAACGAGTGGCCATAGCGGGCGCGGATGCGACCCTCCGCCACCTCGAAGCGGCGTTTGCTATCGCCGGCTCCCTCCTCTACGAGCGCCATCACGTCGGCGCGGGTGGCCCAGCGAAAGTTGGGCAGCCCGCGCAGGATCTCCATCACCTCCGAGAACGATGCCCACCCCTCCTCGTCCAGCGGCAAGCCGAAGCGCTCCGGCTGGTGGCGGAGGATGAGGGCCAGGAATTTGCTCAGCTTGATCAATCGACGCGAGTCCATCACTTTGCCCCTTCGAGTTCAGAACCATGCCAAGCCACGATACCATTCCAACAGCCGGAGGGCTGTGATCACTGTCCCTCCTAAATTGGCGCTGTCCCCTTCGTGTCATCGCGGTAGTGGCAGCCCCGGCTCACGCGGTTGTGGTGTGCGGCCTCGGCGACGATGAGCGCAGCCTGCACGCTGTGGCGCAGCCCGATCAACGCGTCGTTCAGCTTGGTGGCGCGATAAAAGCTGTCGATATCTTGTTTCAGGTGGTTCAGGTCACGCAGTGCCCGTGCCAGTCGCCGGGCCGAGCGCACGAGCCCGACGTAATGCCACATCGTATACTGGATGGTCCGCATGTCGCGCCAGATCAGCGCCGGGTCAGCATCTTCCTCCAGCCCTTCCTCCTCCCAGCGTGGCACAGCCTCGGCGTCGGCGATGGGCAACGGGCCGCGGGCGGCGATGTCCCGCGCCGCGCGGTCGCCCCACACGAGGCCCTCGAGGAGCGACGTGGAGGCCAGCCGGTTCGCGCCGTGGACGCCGGTGCAGGCCACCTCGCCGACGGCGTAGAGATTCTGGACGGTCGTCCGCCCCCATTCGTTGGTCCAGACGCCGCCGCAGAAGTAGTGAGCCGCGGGGACGACCGGGATGGGCTGGCGCGTGATGTCCACGCCCAGGCTCAAGCAGCGCGCATAGATCGTGGGGAATCGCTCCCGGAGGTGGTCGGGAGACATCGCGGTGCTGACGTCCAGGAGGACGTGAGGATAACCCCGCTCGATCATCTCGCGGTGGATGGCGCGGGCGACGACGTCGCGGGGAGCCAGGTCCCCCCACTTGGGGGCATAGTCGGCCATGAAGCGACGGCCGTCGGGAGTGAGCAGCCGACCTCCCTCGCCCCGCACCGCCTCGGAGATGAGAAACCCCTCCCCGTCTTCGATCGCGAGCGTGGTGGGGTGGAACTGGACGTACTCGGCGTTGATGACGCGTGCCCCGGCCCGGTAGGCCATCGCCAGGCCGTCGCCCCGGGCCCCTCTGGGGTTCGTCGTGTACCGGTAGATCCGGCCCAGGCCGCCTGTGGCGAGCACCGTCGCCCCGGCCAGGTAGCGGTGGACGGTGCGCTGGGGCTGCTCGAACACGTACGCGCCCTGGCACGTGATCGGCTCGTAGACGGTCAGCGGGTTGCTGGAGTGGTGGGGGAATGTGATCAGGTCGACGGCCGTGGCCGAGGGGACGATGCGCACGTTGGGTCGCTGGCGCAGCGCGGCAATCATGGCCTGGATGATGGCCTTGCCGGTGGCGTCGCCGACGTGGAGGATGCGAGGCCGGGAGTGAGCGGCCTCCCGGCCAAAGGCAAACCCTCCGTCGGGCGTGCGGTCGAAGGCACCGCCAGCCGTCTCTACGATCACCTCGCGGACCAGCCTGGGCCCCTCCTCGGCGAGGATTTGCGCAGCGGTGGGCAGACTGAGACCAGCGCCGGCGTCCAGGACGTCTTTGACGATCAGATCGGGGCTGTCGTCCTCGCCCAGCGTGACGATACCTCCCTGGGCGTAGCGGGTGTTGCTCTCCTCCACATCTGCGGCGCGGGTGATGAGCGTGATCTGCCGCTGGCTGTCCTGAGCCAGCCTGAGCGCGGCCGATGCGCCAGCGATGCCGCAGCCGATGACCAGGACGTCGGTCTGTATGGGGCTCATGCGCTCACCTCCAGCATCCGCTCCAGCGCTTTCCGGGCGGAGCGCGCCACGCCGGACGGCACGGTGATCGGGTTGATGACCTCACCGCCCGCTAACCCCTCGACGACGCGGGCCAGTTTCTCCAGCGTGATGAGATTCATCGTCTCGCAATAGCTCGGCTCGGGGGAGAGCGAGGCGATGAACTGCTCTGGGTGCTCATTCTTGAGGCGATTGACGAGGTTGAACTCGGTGCCGATGGCCCATTGGGTGCCCGGCGGGGACTCTTGCACGCGCCGGATGATATAAGCGGTCGAACCGGCCTCGTCGGCCAGGTCGACGACCTCCATCGTACACTCCGGGTGGACGATGACCTGGATGTCGGGCGCGCGCTTACGCCACGCCGTCACGTGCTCTGGAAGGAAGCGCTGGTGCACGTTGCAGCAGCCCTGCCAGAGCAGGATTCGGGCTTCCCTCAGCGCCTCCGGGTCGTGGCCCCCGAAGGTGCGGCTCGGATCCCACACCATCATATCCTCCAGCGGAATGGTGCTGCGCCTGGCCGTGTTGCGGCCCAGGTGCTGGTCGGGGCAGAAGAGGACGCGGGGCCGCCGGGCCAGCGCCCACGCGAGGACGGCCTGCGCGTTGGAGGAGGTGCAGACCGCCCCCCCGTGGTCGCCGCAGAACGCCTTCACACCGACGGTCGAGTTCACGTAGGTCACAGGCATGACCTCTCGTTCGACGTCCATCACCTGGCCCAACTCTGCCCAGGCCTGCTCTACCTGGGATAGGTCGGCCATGTCGGCCAGCCAGCAGCCGGCCTCCAGGTCGGGCAGCAGGACGGTCTGGCCCGGCCGGGCGAGGATGGCGGCCGTCTCGGCCATAAAGTGGACGCCGCAGAAGACGATATATCGTGCCTCGCGGCAGTTGGCGGCATCGCGGGAGAGTTTGAGCGAGTCGCCCCGCAGGTCAGCGAATTGGATGACGTCGTCCTTCTGATAGTGGTGGCCCAGGATGACGAGCGAGGGACCAAGTGCGGCCTTTGCCTTTCGAATCCGGGCCTCCAGTTCGGTTGTATTGCTCATAGTTGCTCCGTTGTCGTAGGATTTGAGACCAGCATGCTGAGGTCGAGGACTGGAGCGGAGTGGGTGAGCGCGCCGACAGAGATATAGTCCACGCCCGTCGCGGCGATCGCGGCGACGCTTTCCAGGCTCACGCCGCCGGATGCCTCCAGTGGCACCCGTCCGCCGGTCAACTGTACCGCCTCCCGCATCCGGTCGAGGTCCATGTTGTCCAGCATGATGCGGTCTACGTCGAGTGTGAGCGCTTCACGCAGTTCGTCCAGGTTCTTGACCTCAACCTCGATGGGCAGGTCGGGGTGGGGCGCGCGGGCCCGCTCGACCGCGGCGGTGAGCGATCCGGCGGCCTCGATGTGGTTGTCCTTGACCAGCAGCATGTCGTTGAGGCTCATGCGGTGGTTCTGCCCGCCGCCCATCCGGACGGCGTACTTTTCCAGCACGCGGTAGCCAGGATGGGTCTTGCGGGTGTCCAGGATCGTCGCCCGCGTGCTGGCAGTAGTATCGACGAATGCCCGGGTGAGCGTCGCGATGCCGGACAGTCGCTGCAGGAAATTAAGCGCGATCCGCTCGGCGGCCAGCATCCCCCGCCCGGGGCCAGTCACTTTTGCCACCACGTCGCCGGGGGCTACGCTGGTTCCATCTCGCACGCGCGGGGTGAAGCACAGCATGGGATCGACGCGGGAGAAGACTTCCTTAACGACGGGGAGGCCGGCGATGACGCCCGCATCCTTGGCGATGATCCGCCCACGGAGCGTCAGGCCGGCCGGCAGCACCGCCTCGGACGTGGCGTCGCCCGGCCCGATGTCCTCGGCGATAGCCAGCTCGATCAACGGTTGAGCAGCAGCGAGAACGTCTTCCATCCTGATTACCTCATCTACTCGTTTCCTCATCTACTCGCTTCCTCATGTACTCGTTTCCTCGTCCCCCTTCCACTCGAACACCGGCGGCATGGCCCGCTTGTGGGCGGATCGGGCGATCATCCTCTGGACCTTTTCCAGCGTGGCGGGCTCGATGCCGGAGGTGTTACCAGCCTCGATCGCTGCCAGGACGCGGTCCAGTTCGGCGTAGGTGATGCCCATCTCCCCCTCGTCGGTCTGGCCGGGCCAGAGGCCTGCCGTGGGCGGGCGCTCGACGACCTGTTGGGGCACCCCTAGTTGGCGGGCCAGTTCCCATATCTGGGTCTTGTAGAGATTGCCCGTGGGCAGCAGGTCCACCCCGCCGTCGCCGTATTTGGTAGAGTATCCGACGAGGATCTCTGTCCTGTTGCCCGAGCCCAGCACCAGGTAGTTGCGCGACTGGGCCAGGTAGTACAGCGTGACCATGCGCAGGCGGGGCTTGATGTTGGCGGCGGCCAGGCGATGCTCAGAAGCCGGGAGCTCGGCCGTCAGCGCGTCGTAGGCCCCGCACAGGTCGACGGTGACGGTCGGGATGCCGAAGGTATCCGCCACCAGATGGGCCAGGTGGGCGTCCTCCGGCTGGGAATGGCATGGCATCAGCGCGCCCAGGACCCGCTGGGAGCCGACGGCGCGAACCGCCAGTGCGGCGGCGGTGGCCGAGTCCACGCCGCCGCTGAGGCCGAGGACAAAGCCATCGGCACCAGCGGCGGCCAGTTGTTCGCGGAGCCAGGCGGCGATCTGATTGGGAAGCGACATTGGAATCTCCTTGTCTCAGGTTTCAAGGTTTCAGGTCTCAGGTTGAACGTGAAACATGGAACCTGAAACCTGAAACTGGACTTATGCAAGATGTGCTACGACCTCAATGCCGTTGAGGGCCATGTGATACAGGAAGATGCGGTGTAGCAGGTCGCCGTCGTGGGGGAGGGCACCCAGCTCAGCCGCCGTCTCCACGGGCAGGTGGTAGGTCTGGACACAGTCGGCGGGGACGACGATACGGGCTGCGCGCTGTCCCAGGATGTTGGCTCGCGTCCGCAGGTACAGCGCAGCCAGGTAGACGCATATGTCGGTGCATACGCCAACGACGATAAAGTGGATGACCTGGGGGTGGGCCTTCAGCCAGGCGTCGAGGCCGGTGCCGATGGAGGAACTGATCGAGTTCTTGGGCATGGTGATAAAGATATCGGAGAAGGGAAGGGCCGTTAACGCGTCAATCGTCTCGCTCTCTGCCGTGCTGGCCACGCAGTGGGGGGGATAGGCGGAGAACTCGATGGCGTCGGGGTCGTGGGTGTCCTGGAACAGCAGAAAGTGGCGGACCCCCAGGTCGTGGGCGCGCTGGAAAAGGCGCTCCACGGCGGGGACGATGCCCCTCGCCCGGGAGCTGGCCAGCGCTCCCTGGTTGCAGAAGCCCTTCACCATGTCCTCCGACACCAACGCCACCCGTGCGGGATCGGGGACGACTTTGCTCAGCGATGCGTCCGGCAGGCTTTCCTCCCATCGGGCCAGCCAGTCCAGAAACGGTTTGCTTTCACTGCTCATTGATCCCTCCTCATTTCGTGTAATTTGTACACTAACTGTCTGCAAAAAAGAAGAAGGGCACTAGTGTATATTGTACACTAAGTGTACACCCAAAGACGAGATTTGTCAAGGGAACAGCCGGCGGGCCTTGACCTCTGCCACGGCGTCGTCCCGGAAGCGGTACAGTTTGGCCGGACGACCCTCACCGGTGCGGTATGCGCCGGCCTCCTCGATCACGTCCGCGCTGAGGATCTTGCGGCGAAAGTTACGCTTGTCCAGCGTCTCTCCCAGGATCACCTCGTAGGCGGCCTGCAATTCGCTCAGCGTGAAGGACTCTGGCAGCAGTTCAAAACCCACGGCGGTGTACTCGAGCTTGTAGCGCAGCCGTTGGAGCGCATAGGCCAGGATCTCGGCGTGATCGAACGCGAGCGGGGGGAGATGGTGCACCGACCACCAGCGGGCCTCGGCCGCGTCGGTCCCGGCGTGTGGATCGATGTCCGTGGCAGGCACCAGCGCAAAGTAGGCCACCGTGATCGTGCGGCCTCGGGGGTCGCGGTCTGGATCGCCAAAGGTGTACAGTTGCTCCAGGTATACGTCGCGGACGCCGGCCTCCTCCTCCAGTTCCCGCAGCGCCGCCTCCTCCAATGATTCGTCGATACCCACAAAGCCACCGGGGATTGCCCACACGCCCTGAAAGGGTGGGCGCTTTCGCCGGATCAGGAGCACCTGCAGGTCACCGCCACGCAGCGTGAAGATAATGACGTCTGTGGTCACGGACGGGCGCGGATGGTCATCCAGCGACACGGAATGCCTCCTGTTGGTGTCAATCATACACGATTATAATGGCTTTGGGGGATGTTGTCAAGGCAAGTGCCTGGCACTTTTTGACAATTACGGCGAATTGGGGTACATTCTAGGGGGCAGGACCAGGATCACCGTTGCTGTGGTTGTGCGCGATCGCTTCCAGATCTGCGAAGGAGCAAACGATGGATTGGACCCAGGTGCTCTACTCTGATGCGATCCCCTGGACGAAAAGCCAACCTTCCGCAAGGCGGTGGTCTGGCTGGAGGATCGATGCCGTGACGACGGTCGCTGGAATGGGGCCAGCCCTTACGGGAGCCGTATGTGGACCCAACTGGAGAAGCGCCGCCGGCCCAGCAAGTGGGTCACCTGGCAGGCGCTGTACGTGATCAAGGCTATGAGCCTCTGTTAGCGATGCCAAGACAGGACGGTACTCAGGAATAGGAGGGGACTATGTCAGCTACAGATGCACGCCTCATACGCTTCCTCCAGCAGGAGAACGTACGCCTGAAGGATGAGAACCAACTGCTGAACGATGAGGTCCAGGCCCTGCGCCGGTACGTCAGAGCGCTGCAGGGGCTGCAGCAAACCGTCCATCGCTTTACACCTGAACAGGATGTTCTGGCGTTGTTGGACACGACGATGGACTGTGCGCTGGAGCTGCTGGACGCCACCGACGGGTCGCTCATGCTGGTTGACGAGGAGACCGACGAACTGGTGTTCGTGCTCGTCCACGGCGCTGTGCGCGAGACGATGACCGGACACCGCTTTGACCGGCGGAAGGGGATCGCTGGCTGGGTCGCTGAACGCGGAGAGCCGGCCATCGTCGGCAACGTCCGCACCGACGCGCGTTTCCTGCCCGAGATGGACGAGCGCTTTGGCTTCGTGACCCGCTCGCTCGTGGCCGTGCCGTTGGCCGCGCGGGGCAAAGTGCTGGGCGTGATCGAGCTGCTGAACAAGCGCTCTGGCGAGGGGTTCACCGACGACGACGCCAGCCTGCTTTTGATTCTGGCGGCTCTGTCCGCTTCTGCACTCGACTATGCCGCCTCCGCGCTGGCGGACTCAGAGAAGTAGCTTTGCCCTGGCAGGGAGCGAGATGAGAGCACGGGAGGCCAGAGAGCTGGGTGAGCGTGTTGCGACGCTCGTTCAAACCGGGCAGCCGGACAAAGCCTCCGCCCTGTTGGTCCCGATTCTCGCCGAGCGGACGCCGTTTGCCATGCTCGGGCGCATTGGCGAGGCCGTCGGCGCTGGCCCGCTGGATGTGGTGAACGCCTTCCTGGGACGCATTGCGGCTGCCGGGACCGAAGGCGGCTGGGTGGTGATCGGCAACGCGCTGGGGCAGCAGTTGGACCGGGACCTCACGGGAGCCTTTGCCCGCTGCCGGGACTTTATCGTCGCTGGCGACGTCTGGTACGCCGCGGACATCCTGGCGGAGCGGGTGCCCGGTCCGGCACTGGTGACCCACTTCCAGCCATCGTTGGGCCTCCTCGCGCCCTGGCGCGAGGACGGCAACCACTGGGTGCGCCGGGCCGTCGGCGTCGGCGTGCACTTCTGGACGAAACGCTCGCGCGGTGCTGCGGAGTGCGTCTCTCGGGCAGAAGCGCTGCTGATCTTGCTGGAACCGATGTTCGAGGAGTGGGACATGGACGCCGTCAAGGGGGTGGGCTGGGGATTGAAGACGCTGGGCAAGTATTATCCTGACCTGGTAGCGGACTGGCTGGCGCGACAGGTCATGGATCGCCAGCGTCGTCATCGCACATTGATGCTGCGTAAGGCCCTCACCTATCTCTCGAACGAGCAGCGCGCCCGTGTCACTCGGCAGGGCTCGTGACAAAGCCTCGGGGTAACTGCTTGGCCATCCCGTGTGGGGCCTCGCGTAGGGAGAGGAGTGGAGCATCCCCAGATGCGAAACGGAGTTTGTGAGACACCGTTCGCACGTGGGCTTGCTCACTCCTCGGTTTAGGTGCCTCGGCCAGAGCGGTTACGCCTTAGGAGACGCACCCCCGTGAAACTGGAATTCCGGGAGTATCGCGCCCGCAAGATCGTCAACGTCCACAAGCACGTGGACGGCCCCTGGTTCTGGGGCAAGTACACGGCGCATCCTTACGTGGGCTGCCGCAGTGGTTGCGAGTTCTGCTACTCGCGGGGCAGCCGCTACGTGGGGCGGCGCGACCCGGACACGTTCGACACCCTGATCCAGGTCAAGGTCAACGCCGTCGAGTTGCTGCGGAAGGAACTCCCGCGCCTGGAGCACGAGGTGATTGCCTGTGGCGATTGGCAGCGGCCGGCCGAGGACCGCTACCGGCTGTCGCGCGGCATGCTGGAGGTGGTGCGCGACCTGCGCTTCCCCCTGTTCATCGTCGAACGCTCCCCGTTGCTCACCCGCGACCTGGATCTGCTGGTGGAGATCAACCGGCAGGCCTGGGTGGGGGTGGTCTTTAGCATCAGCAACGTGGACCCGGTCCTGAAGCACGCCTTTGAGCCGCGCAGCCCCGGCGTCAAGCGCCGCTTGCAGGCCATGGAGCAGTTGGCAAGTGCCGGTATCCTGGTGGGCACCTCGATGATGCCCGTGATCCCCCTCGTGGGCGACGACGAGGGCCACCTGGAAGAGGTGGTGCGCGCCACCAAAGACCACGGGGGAACGTTCGTGCTGGGCGGCGCGCTGACCATGGATGGCGTCCAGGCGGAGCGGACGCTGGCGGCCGCCCGGCGGTTGGACCCGGGGTTAGAGGCTCGCTGGCGGGAACTGTACGGCTGGGAGGTGGGTGGAAAGCCGAACTATAGCCCGCCGAGGGCCTACAACGCCCGGCTGGGATTGCTGCTCCGCGAGTTGTGCGCACGTTTCGGCCTGTTGGATTCTTTGTCGCGCTACGTCGCACCGGGGCCGCTGGCTGTCAACAAACGTGTCGCCGAGCAGTTGTTCCTCAAGACCTACGACCTGGAGTTGGAGGGGGCGAAAGACTATCGCATCTGGGCCTATCGCCGGGCGGCCTGGGCGGTGGACGAGTGTCCGGAGAATATTGCTGACATATACAAAGCCCGAGGCGAGGCAGGCCTGCGGGAACTGCCGGGAGTCGGCAGGAGTCTCGCCGGGCAAATCGCCGGATGGTTGCAGGAAGGAGCAGGTGGAGGCTGGCATGGATGAGAGACTAGAGTTCGTAACCCACTGTGGCCTGTGCTGCGAGCTGTGCGCGGAGCGAGGGCGCATCCCCAGGCGGGCGGCGGCGCTGCAAGAAGCGATGGCCGAGGAAGGATGGCCTTTCTGGGGGCATACCGTTCCAGGCTTCACCGGGTTCTGGGAGTTCCTGGAGGGGCTACACGCCAGCGGCGGCTGCTCCGGCTGTCGTGCCGGCGGTGGCTACCCGCAGTGCCAGATCCGTCTCTGCGCCCGGGAGCGGGGGCTGGAGTTGTGCAGCGAGTGCTCCGATTTCCCCTGTGATCACATCGAGGCCATGGGCGCTCGTTATCCGACGCTCATCGCGGACAATCGACGCCTGCAGGCGGTGGGTTTGGAGCGGTGGCTGAATGAGCAGGAAGAGCGGGTGCGCCGTGGCGTCGTGTACGCCGACATCCGCTATCAAGTGCGTGATGCGGAGGGTACAGAATGAAGTGGCTGAATGTCCTGCGCGGTGACCCCACCCCCTGGCTGCTGGAGCCCGAGAATCCAGCGGTCCGCTACTGGACGCTGACCGGCGTTCTCGACCGGCCTGCCGGCGATCCGGAGGTGCGGGAGGCCAGGGCGGCCGTTGCCCAGCAGCCCCTCGTACAAGAGCTGTTCGCCCACCAGCACGCCGATGGCCACTGGGGCGACGACGAGACCAAACCCCACACCGCCCAAGGGACGCTGGGCGTGCTGGGCGTCCTGCACATGCAGGGCGTCGAGCCGGACGAGCGGACAGTCGCCGGGTGCGATTCCTTCCTGCGCTTCTGCCAGCACGAGAGCGGCGGCTTCTCGATGACAAAGACGCGCCGTAGCGGCATCTTTCCCTGCACCACCGGTGCGCACCTCCCTTTCCTCGTATACTTTGGTCTGGGAGACGACCCCCGTGTGCGGCGCGCGTTTGCTTTCCTCGTCGAGGACATGTCCACCGGCGACGCGCTCGATTGCGGTCGCTACCAGCACCGGGATTGCCTGTGGGGCGCGATCGCCGCGCTCAACGGGCTGGCTGTGCTACCAGTGGATATGCGCTCGTCGCAGTCAGAGCAGGTCGTGCAGCGCCTGGCTGGCGCGCTGCTGGACGCCGACTATGACTTTGGGGGCGAGCACAAGCGCTGGCTCACCTTCGGTGTTCCGCGAACATGGGACCTGCTCAGCGCGCTGCGAGCGCTTGCGCAGCATCCCGAGCGCGGTCGAGGGATGGCCGCCCACGGCTATGCCCAAGATCCGCGCTTCGGTCCGCTGCTCGACCGCTTCCTGGCCTGCCAGGACGAGCAGGGGCGGTGGCTCTGCGGCTCCGTCTCCCGTACCTGGCCGCTGGAGAAGCGCAACCGGCCCAGCAAGTGGATCACGCTCGACGCGATGCGCCTGCTGAGGAGGGTCTGGGAGAAAGCGTGATGGACAAACAGGGTGTGCTGGAGCACCTGGCTGAGGCACGGGCAGCGCTGCTGGCCGCCATCGGGGGCCTGGCTGAGGCAGACATGACTGCGCTACCCGTGGCTGGGGAATGGACGATCAAGGACATCCTGGCCCACGTCAGTGGCTGGGCAGCGTGGGATCTGGCCGGAGTAGAGGGTGTTCTGGCTGGGGAGCCTCCTGACTTCTCGGCTATCCAGGACGTGGATACCTTCAACGCCCGCCTGGTCGCCGAACGGCGTGAGTGGACACTGGGTCGAGTATTGGCTGAGATGGCGGATACCCACGCTGCTTTACGGGAACTCCTCGCCACCATGCCCGACGAGGACGTATTCCGCATCGGGCGGTTCCAGGGGCCGTATTGGGACAACCTGGGGGGGTGGCTGCAGGTCGCGTGGGAACACGAGGAGGAGCATGCTGCGCAGATACGGGCCTGGCGGGCGAGCAAGGCATTCACCAGATCTTCGCCGCAGGCCTGATCCAGCGTCTTGGCTCTCGGTGCAAAGGGATCCTTCTCATGGAAGCCTCCGTGGTTGATAACTACCTGGCTCACAAGCAACACCTCCTGCCTGCCACTCAAATCACCGACGTCGTGCAGGTCACCCGCGACGTCGTGGCCCTACACGCCACCAGCCCGACCGGGCCATACCTCTCCCTCTGGGCACGGGTTCCCGATTTTCAGCGCCAGGCGCTCGAGGATGCCCTCTACGAGCGGCGCGAACTGGCCAAGGTTTTGTGTATGCGGATCACGCTACACGCGGTGCCCAGCGACGAGGTGCCCTTCTTTTTCCAGGCCTACGCCGAGCGCCGCACCCCGATCGAGTTTCGGGATCAGGAGTCCCTTCTGGTGCAGGCCGGGATCTGCCGGGAGGAGGAAGCGGGGACATTGCTGAGGGAGCTGCACCGCCGCGTGCTGGCCGAGGAGGGACCATCGACGGTGCGGAGGATCAGCCAGGCGGTGCCCGAGCTCAAGGCCAAGGTGCGGCACAGCGCAGGCAAGTCGTATGCGGGCGAGTTCAGCATCGGCTCGCGCCTGGTGCCCAGCATGTGCGCGCTGGGGCTGCTCATCCGCGTCCGGCCTCGGGGCGCCTGGCGCAGCAACCTGTACGAGTACGCCGCGCTCTCCGACTGGCTGCCCGATGTTGATCCAAAGTCCGTCACCTCTCAGGAGGCGCAGGTGTGGCTGGTCCGCCGCTACCTGACCGCCTTCGGGCCAGCCACCTTCGACGATGTCCAGTGGTGGACAGGTTTCTCCAAGCGTGAGATGAGGGATGCCCTGGATGCTCTGAAGCCAACGCCGACAGAGGTCGCTATCGAAGGTCTGGGCGATGGGTGCCTCATGCTGGCCGACGACGCCCGGCGGCTGCGCGATTTCGCTCCGCCGGACGCACCCTACGTCTTCTTCCTTCCGGGCCTCGATCCCTACATCATGGGCTATCGGGATCGGCGCCGTTTTCTGGCACCGGAGCACCGCGCCAAGGTCTTTGACCGCGCCGGGAACGCTATGCCCACCGTCTGGGCGGATGGCCGGGTGGTGGGCGTTTGGGGAATGTGGATTCTAGGAAATGTCTCATATTCCATTCACACGGTGTGAACGGAGATATGCTACAATATGACTCGTTCGTGCGAAGCCACCAGGTAACCACGCTCTAGCCGAATGGCATGTCTGTGCTGGCGGGTTGAGTCCGAAGAATATCACCTCTTGAAAGGTTGCCCAATTATGACGCGCACAGTCAATAGAGCGGATAACTACTTGTCGCGGGTGTTAAAGTACATCCCTTCCGAGATCGTGATGGCCTACATCTTCATGGATGGTATGCTGCGTACCTGCTATAACCCCAATTTGTGGGCCGATCGGCAGATGCTGTTAAAGTTGTTATGGATCATCAGCGCCATCCTGACAGTCCTCACGCCCCTGTGGCTCTGGCGCGTGATGCGCGTCCGGCGCTTGTCGCAGCTCTTCATATCCACGATTTCCGTGCCCGTCTGGCTCTTTGCGCTGGGCGGGCCATTTTCGCTGCTGGACTGGTATCGGCCGGCGCTGGGCGCGGTCGTCCTGCCTCTATACACCCTGATCCTGCCGATCATCTCCCGCTCCGCGCGATAAATTCGAGTGGGTGTGCTTCAAGTGAGGGGGAGGCATCCCCAATGCCGTCCCGGTCGCATCTGGGGATGCTCCCTCCTCGCTCAACTGAAGTGAAACGCGCCCGATTCAAGTCGGATACAGAGGTTTCTTCGCAGAGGCTTGCCAGCTACATCAGTTCGAGTATAATCACAGCATGCGCGATTCCCGAGCGATTTTTCCCCTCCGATTGGCCCGTGGTGCCGAGAAGGAGCTTGCCGTGACGGGGATTCCTCTCATCCTTGCCCTGGTCGCGGCGACCGTCTGGCCTGGCATCTACACGCTCCTCCTGGCGGGGCTGTTGATCGCCCTCTTTGCCCTTCTCCTGCATTTCTTTCGCGATCCGAGGCGCACCCCGCCGGCTGGCGAGGGGCTGTTCCTGGCCCCGGCCGACGGGCAGGTGGTCGGGGTGCAACAGGTCGACGAGCCACGTTTCCTGGAGGGGGAAGGTCTCAGGATCAGCACCTTCATGTCGCTGTTCGACGTACACGTGAACCGGGCACCGGTGGAGGGACAGGTGGCGCTGGTGGAACACGTCCCCGGCCAGTTCCTGCAGGCCTTCCGGCCGGAGGCGTCGGAGGTCAACGAGCACAACCTGGTCGGCCTGGAGAGTCCCTACGGGAGGGTCCTGGTCAAGCAGGTCGCTGGCATCCTGGCCCGCCGGGTCGTCTGCTGGGTGCGCCCTGGGCAGACGCTGCATTCCGGAGAACGGCTGGGGGTGATCAAGTTTGGATCGCGGGTGGATCTGTACCTGCCGCTGGGAGTGGAGCCGGTCGTCCGGGTGGGGGACCAGGCCCGCGCGGGGGTGACGGTGATCGCCCGATGGAAGGGAGAGGAAGCCGGATGAATGACCCATTGCGAAAGTCGTGGACAAAGCTGCTGCCCAACCTGATCACCTTCACCGGCCTGGTGTGCGCCTTCTCGGCGGTGGTGCTGGCGATGCACGAGGAACTGACGGCGGCCGGCATCTGCATCCTGGTCGGCTACGTGCTGGATGCGCTGGATGGTGGGCTGGCCCGGCGACTGGGGGCCGCGAGTGCCTTCGGCCTCCAGTTGGACTCGCTCGTGGACGTCGTGACCTTCGGGGTAGCTCCGTGCGTGCTGGTCTACCAGTATCTGCGGCCATTGGCCCTCAGCCCGGTGGCCACGTGGGTCGTGTGCGCGGGCTACATGATTGGCGGGGTCTTCCGGCTGGCCCGCTTCAATCTTCTGCCACCGAAAAAGTCCCACAGCGACAGCGTGGGGCTCACGATCTCCACCTCGGGAGCGATGCTGGCGCTCAGTGTGCTCTCCGACCGCACGTACGATCACCGGCTGATCCCCGCCGGTGTTTTCCCGGCACTGGTGGTGGCCCTGACGCTGCTGATGGTGAGCCGCATCCGCTATCCGGCACTGGCCTCCATTTTTCGGCGCCGTTGGCTGAGCGTGACAGGGCTGGGTGCCGCGGCCATGATGGCGATCTGGCTTTCCCCCCAACTGGTCTGGTTCGGCTTGACCAGCGGCTACGTCTCCTTCGGCCTGGTTCGGGCTGTCTACAATCTGATCTGGTAGTGGGAATGTGAAAGGCATGCCTTTTCATCGCGTCGAGGGCTGGGGGCTCTCTGCCTACGCCGGGCTGGTCTGGCACACGTCCCGCTACCAAATCGAGGGGCGGGAGAACGTCCAGCAGGTCCACGCCGCTGGCCGGCCCCTCATCCTCGCCGCCTGGCACGGGATGACGATGATGCTCACAGGCTACATCGCCGCGGAAGAGGACCTCAGCCGGTACGTACTGGTCGTGCCTGACGATCCCAGGGGGGCGGTCCTGAGCGTGTGGGCGCGGCGGCTGGGAGCCACCCCTTTCCCCATCTCGATGGAGGCCGAATCGATGGTGGCCGCCCGCCGCCTCCTGGCGCTGATCCGCCAGATGAGGCGGGGGAACAGTCTCTATCTCAACCCCGACGGCCCGGATGGTCCCTCCCACGAGCCCAAAGGGGGCGTGGTCTTTATCGCCCGCAAGGCCGGGGCGCGAATCGTCCCCGCCGGGGCCTTCACCGCCACCGGTTTCCGCATTCCCCGCTGGGACCGGTACACCGTTCCATTCCCCTTCAGCCGCATCGCCGTTGTCCTGGGAGAACCGCTGGAGGTACTCCCGGATGCCGACGCGGAACAGGCGCGGGTGGTGCTCCGGGAGCGGTTGAACGAGGTGGAGCGGGCCGCGCAGGAACTGTACCGGTCAGGCAAGTAGGAGTTTCAGGGCTGGTAGTTCGCAGCCTGGAGTGCGGGAACCGTGGCAGTGGCACCGTAGTGTTTCTGCAGACGCTGTCCCCAGGCGACCATCCGACGCCCCAGCCAGTTCATGGCACGACAATAGGCACGCTGGCGCCGTTGGCGTCCTGCCAGCACCTGCCGAACGAGCCGGTGCTTTTCCGCCTCCCGCAGCAGATCTTGGTAGCGCTCCCGCTGTTCTTGGTAGGGCTCCCGCTGTAGCAGAACGTCCTTAAAGCTATTCATGTCACATCTCCCTGTTCCTTTTCGGACAGCCCCCTTTTCGTAGTGTGTCGTCCCCTTTCGGGCCCTCCGCTGTGACCGCAGAATATGTCCGCGGATCCGAACCCACGCCACCGGCGGATGTCCCGCGTCGCCGAACGATGACTGGAGTATCCGGCGAATGAGTGCGTCTAGCCACTCGTTTGCTGGCGCATCCCCTACTTTCACGACCTTGTCCTCCTTGGCGCTACCAGTATACCATCAATACCTGTCAGATCATGTCATATTAAGGGTGTGAAATTAGAAAATCTGTTCTAATTACTGGGCTCACAGGACGCCAGAATGTATGGCTTATGATCATGACAGATTCTGTCATAATTATGTGGTATAATAGGGTTGTCCCTATGTCCATCCGAAAGTGGGGGGATCATCACTGGAATTGGAGAGAAGGATATGAGCAACGTCGCCACGCGCCTGTTGTCGTTGATTCTGCTGCTTCAATCGCGGCCCAATTGGAAGGCCTCCGAACTCGCCGGCGAATTGAGCGTATCGGAGCGAACCGTCCATCGCTACATGGCGATGCTGGACGAGATGGGCATCCCGATCTACTCGGAGCGGGGGCCGTATGGCGGCTTTGCGCTGGTGCGGGGGTACAAGTTGCCACCACTGATCTTTACCGCTGAGGAGGCGACGGTGCTCTACATGGGTGCGAACCTGGTCAGGGAGGTGTGGGGGCAGACGTATGACGATGCGGTCACGGCCGTCACCGCCAAGCTGGACAACGTCCTGCCCGACGACCTGCGCCAGGAGGTGGCCCGTGCCCGGCAGAGCCTGGTCGTCGGCGGCCTGGCACGCATGGACTACCGCCCCTGGGAGCCGACGATTCACCTGCTGCGTCAATGCATCGGGAACCGGCGTTGCGCACGTCTCCTGTACCGGGGACTTGCGCGCCAGGAGGACACCGAGCGTGTGGTGGAGCCCTATGCCCTGACGTTCCAGTGGGGGTTGTGGTACCTGGTGGGTTACTGTCGCCTGCGGCAGGCGTTGCGGATGTTCCGGGTGGATCGCATCCAGCGGGCCGAGTCGCTGCAAGATCCGTTCAAAATGCCGCGCGACTTTTCGGTGCGCGAATACCTGGCCCGCACGATGCAGTTCGAGCCGAACTACACGGTCGTGGTCCAGGTGGAGGCCAGCGTGGCCTTTCAGGTGCGGGAGCGGCATAGCCACTGGATGGAGCTCACGGATCACGCCGACGGGTCGATCACGGCGCGATTTGGTGTGGCTAACCTCGACTGGGCGACCGGCTGGGTGCTGAGTTACGGCTCGGCGGCCGAGGTGCTAGAGCCCCGAGAGTTGATTGCGCGGGTGCGGGAGGCCGCGGAGGGCGCGTTGCGCCGGTATGCAGAGGTCGCGCCATGAGCAGGGATCAGGGATTCCTCTCAAACAGTTGCACCGCCTGTTTCATCCTGGCGATCACATCCACGCCGAAGGGACAGCGCGCCGTACAGGCCCCACATTCGGTGCAGGCTGAGGCCTTTGCCGGAAGTGCGTCGTAAGCCATCCGCAACGCCTTAGAAACGCCCTCCTGTGCGGTATCGACCATGCGGTTGATGAGCCCAACGTCAATCGCGACGGGGCAGGGCAGGCAGTGGTTTCAGATACTCTGTGCCCAGCCCGATGGCGCTGACCTCAAGACCGGTCTGGCCCAGTCTGCGATATTCCATGGTCATGTGAATCCCCTTGTATTCCTTCCTGCAATTTCCTCAAACATCCTCTTCCTGCACTCGTCATAACCCGGCCTGGAGTAGAACTCGCTCATCCTGGTACAGCCCTCGAACTGATCGCACTCCCCGCAAAACAGGTGCCCTTTCTCCTCACAGCATGTTCTGATTGGGCAATCCCTGCCCTCCGGGTAGTCCACAGGCAGCCAGCAGCAGCGGTATTGGGTCTCAGGATTCACCAGTCCGCTCGGGTCTCCTGCCAGGAGATGCCTGTACGTCTCACAGTCGCTACAGTCAGCGCCGCAGAAGCGGATCAGTCGATCGGGTATCAGGTCATCTTTTTGCATCGGAAACCACCGCCTGTTCTATCCGCCTCTGCACCCGCAGCACCAGGAGGGTGAGCCAGGGCGACGGGCGCTTCTTGTCGGCGAAGGTCCAGCCCTTCCAGGCGCGATACATCGAGCCGGCGGTGAAGCGACCCTCCTCGTCCGCCTGGGCGGTGACCGTCTCCACCACCTCCTGGAAGCGGGCGTCGGCGTGGAGAAAGGGGAAGCGGCTGAGCACGTCCACGACGTGCAGAACGTCGTACCAGACGAAGGGGTACTTGAGCTTGCGAAAGTCGGTGCCGATGCCGAACATGTAGGCTTTGCGCTCGGCCTGGTGCTCCCAGTGCCAGAGCAGCATCTCGGCGCCGGTCCGCGTGGCCGGGCTGTCCAACAGCTCCGGCACCCAGGCCAGCGCCTTCAGCGCGAAGACGTTGGCGATGGGGCAGGGGTCGGCCTTGCGCCCCGGCCCCCGGAACCCGCCCAACTCCGGCGCGCCGACGCATCGCCAGCCATTCTCGTCGACCAGTCCGACCAGGTGCGCGACCGCTCGCCGCACGCGCTCGTCGTCGCGCACGCCCATGGCCAGCAGCGAGTAGAGCAGCGTCGGCGCGTCGCACAAGACCCACGTCCACGTGTCCTCGCCTGTCCCTCCGAACGCCCTGGGGATGTTCACCGTGCTCTGAAAGGCCCCCTCCGGCGACTGGTGGGCCATCACGGCCTCGACGCCTTCGCCCATCCCCGGGTCGCCGGCCCGCACGCCAAAGTCGGCCAGCGTGCTCCACTTGTAGATGGGGTGCCGGGCGTCGTTGTGCCGCTTGAGGGGGTAGCCGGGCCACGCCACGGCCTCAGCGACCAGCTCCTGCACCTGTGGGTGGGCCAGCATCTCGGCGCGGGCGGCCTGTATCTCGGGGTCGTCCTCAAGCCGGTCGAGCAGGTCCACCAGTGCGCGGTAGCGGGTCCACGGTTCGTCCGATTGTAGAAGCCAGTGAGTCAACCCGTCTGTCATTGTGTCTCACGCCTTGACCAACCCGCCATGGTAGATCAGCTCGTATACCTTGACGCCCCCGCGCGTGATCCACTCCCGGCCGGTGAACGAAGCGACGTCCCCTTGACTGGTATCGACGTAGACACCGTTCCCCGTGTCGTGCTCGAAACCGCCCAGGAAGCGCCCTTCCTCGTACAGCTTTGACAGGCTCTCCTGGATGATGCGCCCGGCTTCCGCCGCCGTGATCATCGCCGGCTCCAGGATGCGCCCGTAATAGTTCATCGCCCAGACAGGCTCTTCGTCGTGGTAGACGACCTCTTGCCCGATAAAGTCCGTGCCACCAAAGTAGCTGTCGAGGTACGAGAACGCGCCCTCGTGGAACTCGAGATCGTGCGAACCGGGCCGGCACGAGGGGCTTCGCGCCCCGCCGCCGACGTAGGTCGCTGCCTTGGCCTTCACGATGAAGACGTTGAGTCGCTCCACTGACACTTTGCTCATGGGTGCTCAGTCACAGGGATTGCCGGATCTCATCCAGCACGTCCCGTGCCCCCGGCACGAAGCCAAAGAATTTCTCCAGCTTCTCGCAGGCGTAGTCGGAACAGTGGGCGCAGTTGGCGACGCCCCGCGCCACGCCGCAGGGGCGGATCTCACACTCGGCGCAGTGGCTGCACATGCGCCCGCCGTCCAGGCATCCGTCACAGATGACCGACTCGACGGTGATGTTCGGCGCGTTGTACTCCTCCCGCCATTGCGCGGCCACCCGCTCCAGCGCCTCCTGGTCGTTCGCCTGCGTGGCGACGTAGGCTGAGCAGTCGCTGCATACCAGTCCGCAGTAAGCAATGATCTTGTCCATCAGCTTCTCCTTTCAAGTCTTGGTACTGCTAGCACGTTGGGGATTCTAACAGCTCTAGTGAAGCTTCCACCGGGTTCAGGCGAATCTGGGTGCCAATTGGCAGGGTGATCTTGTCAGCGGTATGGCCCAGTGGAACGTTGGCGATTATTGGAAACTCGTAATCTGCACAATTTCGGAGCAGAACGTCTTCCAGAGTCTCAACGTGTCCCTCCTTGCACTCTACGAATTGTCCGACAATGAGCCCCCTGATTGCGTCCAGTATGCCTGCCAATCTCAAATGAGTCAGCATGGCGTCAGTTCGATCGAGTTCGACGACCATCTCTTCAATGAATAGGATCGAATCTTTCCAATCAGGCGCCCAGCGAGTGCCAATAAGCACCTGGTTCGTTCCAAGGTGCCCGCCATACAACCGGCCTTCGACGATATCTCCTTCCCGAACGACCTTGATCTTGTCGCTGACCGGAAAGACATAGGGAATGTCGAGATCTTGGCTGACGATAGGCCAGAAATTCTCTTCGGAGAACCCCGTGATTTGCGTGTGCCCAAAATCGTACCCATTTGGCCCGTGGAAGGTAGGTACGCCGGTGACACCGGTGATCGCGTTCAGGAGGATGGAGGGGTCACTGAGGCCAATGACGATCTTGGGGTCTGAAGCGATGGCCCCATAGTCGATCAGGGGAAGAAGATGCGCGGCACTGCGACCACCGGTGGACGTCACGATCATTCTGATGCCAGGGTCGCGGAGCATTCGATTCAAATCATCTGCTCTCATCTGGGCCGTTCCAGCCATGAATCCAAAACTGGCCAGGACGTTCGGAGCAACTTTTACAGTATAGCCGCGTTGCTCAAGGTACCCCTTCGTCCGCTCAAGTGCGTCTGGCGTCGTAGGGGACGAGGTCGAGACGATTCCGACAGTGTCTCCAGGCTGCAATCTCTTAGGCAAAGGCAAAGACATAATGGGTCCTCCGTTCGGCAAATGCAGGACAGTTGGTTCACAGCCTGATCAGCTTCTCCAGCCAGTCGATGTGCTCGTTCTTCCTCTTCCAGAACAGGTCCTCCCAGATGTAATGTACAGCCAGCATCTTGTACCTGCCGAAACGTCCGTCGAAGAGTCCCAGCAGATTCTCCACCGGGACCGGTTCATCTGGCCCTGTGTCAAAGAACAGTCTCGAGTATATCTTTTGCTCCCAGGGGGAGATGTGGTTCAGCTCGTCCGCGTGGTGAAAAACGTCACACAGGATATACCCGACAGAAGCCGGACCGATGCCATAGAGGCTGAGCAGGGCCTCCCGCTGTTCCTCCCGGGATTTGCTCCTCAGCTCAAACTCGTTCATCTCTCCTGTGACAAAGGCCTCGGTAACTCGCTTGATGGACTTGGCGCGATAGCCGACTTTCAGATCGCGCAGCTCCTGTTCGGTGGCTTGGTTGACGGTCTCTGGTGCCCAGAAACCGTAGAGGTCTTTGCCATCGTAGGAGAGCAATGTGCCATAGCCCTCAAACAGAGCCTGCATCATGTTCACCGAGCGCCGCACGGTGGCATTCTGCAACACGATGGCGATGATCAGGTACTCGTAGAGTGAGCTACAGTTCAGCGGCCGCATCCCGCGCCACCTGGCGACGATTGGGCCCAACTGAGGGTCGTTTTCGAATCTTGAATTAAATTCGGTCAGGTCCATCTGCAGGCTGTAGCGATAGGTTATTTCGTCGACGAGACCGTCCAGGAAATTCGAGCCAGGGTCATCTCGCGAGTAGACTGAGAGGACGAGCCTGGGCCGGTCAACGGTTCCCTGGTTCTCGAACTTTAGCCCCAAGGGCCTGTCCTGCCACCGCATGGTCTGCCACCGAATCCCCGGTTCCCACTCGTTGTCTGAGGAGGGAAAGTAGTCCGGCTTGTGCATCGTGGCGTCAAAGTTGAACGGGGCTCTTGGGAAAAGCTCCACGCTATGCTTGAACTCTAGAACCGTGCGTTCGCCCATCGATGTCTCCTGAGATCTCACATAACGGGCATTCAGTTCCTCATCAGAAACTCACCGTTCGATACTGTGCCTGGCAGGGATGACCGGCCGCGATGTCCAGTTGCCGTTCGCCCGGACGGCCGACGACGGACCAAAGCGTCCCAAACTTGCGATCGGGAAAGTGGGCGCCGTGTGAGCAGACCAGGCCTTCGTGGTCACTGAGGGCCTGTTTCACAGCCTCAGTATCTACCAACCCATTCCCCCCGAGCAACTCGTGGAGCCGGTCGTACCGGGGATGAGAATCCGGTGGCACATGGTTCTCTTTCCCGGCCCACGCCGGGCAGACCGTGTGGTTGGTCATGACCAGCAGCCCGTCCTGCGGGGTACGCACCTCGATTTCCTCTACGGTCGGTTCGACGACGACGGCCTTGCCGGAACGGTCGGCGAGGAGATAGGTAAAACTCGCCGCGTGGGGCACATCGTGAATCAGCGCCAGCCCCTCGTCCACCGTCGCGCAGCGATCGAGGAGGAGGCGCACGATGAGCCAAAAGGTGAGGCCGGGCTTCAGACCCGGAAGGAAGCAGCTAGCGATCCCCACGAAGAGGCCGGCCTCGTTGAGGCCGTCTTCGCGCCCCACCCAGATGTCACAGTTGCCCAGGCTGGCGTAGCGACCCTCGGGGTAGGTGCGATAGGTCGTGGCCGGTTCCTCCGACACGTCGTGGAAATAGTCATAGTTCCGGCCAACGATGGGCTGGCCATCTGCCGTCCGCTGCGGCGCCACGGCAAGGACGGTGCAACTGGGTACGTGCACGTCTTTGGGGTCATAGGGAGCGGTCAGGATCATCGTCATCAGGGTTTCATAGTCCAGTCCGGCAGCCTGTGCCAGCCCTCGCATCTCATCCAGCAGCTCTGGCGCATATTGCTCCACTTTCTCCTCACACTGCCTGGCGAAACGGAGCATCTTTTGACCCGGTGGGGGAAAGGTCAGGCCGATCTGCTTCAGGGGACGGCCTTGCTGGCGTCCCATCTGTTCGTAACTGCCACGGATTTCAACCTGGTGCATTTGACGTACCTCCTCCCTGTGCCCCCTGCAACACGCGTCTCAAGAACCGCCCCGTATAACTCCCCTCCCCCTGCGCCACCTGCTCCGGCGTCCCCTCTGCGACGACGTAACCGCCCTCGTCGCCCCCCTCCGGCCCCAGGTCCACGATCCAGTCGGCTGTCTTGATCACGTCCAGGTTATGCTCGATGACGATGACCGTGTTGCCCGCGTCGGTCAACCGGTGCAGCACGTCCAGCAGCTTTTGGATGTCGGCAAAGTGCAGGCCGGTCGTCGGCTCGTCCAGGATGTAGACCGTGTCGCCGGTGGAGACGCGGGCCAGCTCCTTGGCCAGCTTGACGCGCTGCGCCTCGCCACCCGAGAGCGTGGTCGCGCTCTGGCCCAGCTTGACGTAGCCCAGCCCCACGTGGGCCAGCGTCTGCAGGATGCGTTTGACCTTTGGCACGTTGGCAAAGAACTCGAGCGCCTCGTCCACGTCCATGTCGAGTATTTCTGTGATGTTCTTGCCCTTGTAGCGGATGTGCAACGTCTCCTGGTTGAAGCGTTTCCCGTGGCACACGTTGCATGTCACCCACACGTCGGGCAAAAAGTGCATCTCGACTTTCTTCTTGCCGTGACCCCTGCACGCCTCGCAGCGGCCGCCCTTGACGTTGAAGCTGAACCGGCCAGCCTGGTAGCCCCGCGCGCGGGCCTCCGGGGTCCTGGCGAACAACTCGCGGATGAGCGACATCACCCGGACGTAGGTCGCCGGGTTGGAGCGCGGCGTGCGCCCGATGGGATCCTGCGTGATGCTGATCACCTTGTCGACGTGTTCCAGCCCTTCGATGTGATCGTGGTCGCCGGGTTTCTGGGATGCGTTGTGCAGCACGTGGGCCAGCGCCGGGTGGAGCGTCTGGGCCACCAGCGACGACTTGCCGCTGCCCGAGACGCCGGTGACGCAGGTGAAGAGGCCCAGCGGAAAACGCACGGACAGGTTCTTGAGGTTGTTCTGCCGCGCGCCGACGAGCGTGAGCCACTGCCCGTTCGTCGGTCGCCGCTGGCCGTTGGGCGAGGTCACCTCCAGCTCGCGGCGCAGGTAGCGCCCGGTCAGCGAGCCGGGATCATCGATGATCGCCTGCGGCGGGCCGGCGGCCACCACCCGGCCGCCGTTGGCCCCGGCCCCCGGTCCCAGGTCGACGATCCAGTCGGCGGTGCGCATCGTCTCCTCGTCGTGCTCGACGACGATGACCGTGTTGCCCATGTCGCGCAGCAGCTCCAACGTGTCGAGCAAGCGGCGGTTGTCGCGGGCGTGCAGCCCGATGCTGGGCTCATCCAGGACGTAGAGCACGCCCACCAGCCCGCAGCCGATTTGGCTGGCCAGCCGGATGCGCTGCCCTTCGCCGCCGGAGAGCGTCGGCGCGGGGCGGTCCAGCGTCAGGTAGTGCAGCCCCACGTTCATCAGGAACTGCAACCGTTCGTGGATCTCCTTCAGCACTTCTTCGGCAATCTCCATCTGCTCGGGGGACAACTGCGGCCACAACCGCTCGATCCACTGGAGTGCCTCCCCGATGCTCAGCGCCGTCACCGCGTCGATCGTCTCGCCGCCGACGGTGACCGCCGCGCTTTCGGGGCGCAGGCGGCGGCCGTGGCAGGTGGGGCAGGTCTGCTGGCTCATAAAGTTGGTGTACCACCGCCGCATGCCCTCGGACTTGGTCTGCATGTAGCGGCGGCGGGTCTCGTTGAGCGTCCCTTCATAGTTCCACTCGCCCTCCCACGTCGCCCGGTCGCTCTCCGATCGCCACCTGACCTTGACACCGCCGTACAGGATCGCCTGCTGGCACGCATCGGAAAGGTCTCTCCAGCGCGTGTCCAGGTCGTGGCCGAACTGTTCCACGATGCTCCGCGCGACGTGGTACATGCCAGTGGACGTCTTCTTGCGCAGGCTGCCCCAGGTGCGGACGCCGCCCTCCGCCAGCGACTTGTCCGGGACGACGAAGCGGTCGGGGTCGAACTCGACCTGGGTGCCCAGGCCGTTGCACGTGGGGCACATGCCGAGCGGCGAGTTGAAGCTGAACATGGCGGGCGTCAGTTCGGGGAAGCTCAGCCCACACACGGGGCACGCGTTCTGTTCCGAGAGGAGCCATTCTTCGCCGTCCCCTCGGTCGATCGCGACCAGGCCGTCGCTGGCCCGCAGCGCGGTCTCGACCGAGTCGGTGAGGCGGGTGACGAAGGAGGGATCGGTGGATGAGGTCAGCCGGTCCACGACCAACTGGACGTTGTGCTTCTTCTTCTTGTCCAGCTTGCTCTCTTCGTCCAGGCTCCGGGCCTCGCCATCCACCCGCACGCGAGAGAAGCCATCCGCGCGGGCCTGGGCGAAGACGTCCTGGAAGGTGCCTTTGCGGTTGCGGGCCAGCGGGGCCAGGACCTGGAAGCGCGTGCCGGCCGGCAGTGCCGCCACCTGCTCGACGATCTCCTGCGCCGACTGGGCGCGCACCTCGCGACCACACTCCGGGCAGTGCGGCGTGCCGGCGCGGGCGAAGAGCACCCGCAGGTAGTCATAGATCTCGGTCACCGTCGCCACCGTCGAGCGGGGGTTTTTGCTCACTGCCTTCTGCTCGATGGCGATCGCAGGGCTGAGCCCGCCGATGAAATCGACCTTCGGCTTCTCCATCTGGCCGATGAACTGGCGGGCGTAGGCAGAGAGCGACTCGACGTAGCGGCGCTGGCCCTCGGCGTAGAGCGTGTCGAAGGCCAGCGACGATTTGCCGCTGCCGGAGACGCCGGTGAACACGACCAGCTTGAAGCGCGGGATTGTCACGTCGACGTTCTGCAGGTTGTGTTCCTTGGCCCCACGGATGATGATCTTGTCGTGGTACATACAATGATTATACCACCGATACCTGTCAAAGCATGTCATATTTATGTCGGAAAATGACATGAAATTAGAAAATTTGTTCGGCGGATTCAAGACCTGGCAGGTCTCCAGCCGTTTCGCCTCTGTCGACATTTTGACTGCAAAGCGTATAATACACGTCCACACTCATCATGGGAGGACCATCGCTTTGCCTGAATCTTTCGACACCGAGACGCTGACCGGACTGGTGCGCGCCTGCGTCGACGTAGACTCCACCTCGCCTCGCTTCACACCGATCCGCACCGGCAAGCACAACGCGTCGTATTGGGTGGATAGCGACCGGGGCCGGTTTGTGCTGCGCATCGCCCCGCCCGACGACGCTGGCTTCCTCTTCTACGAGCGGCGGATGATGCGCCAGGAGCCGGAGCTGCACGCCCTCATCCGCGCCCAGACGACGGTCCCGGTGGCCGAGGTCGTCGGCTACGATTTCAGCCGGACGCGCATCGACCGGGATTACTTGCTCATGGCCGCGCTGCCCGGTACTCCGCTCAGCGACTTTCCGGGGCTCACCCGCGTTCAATTCGAACGGGCGTTGCGCCAGGTGGGCGACTGCCTGCGCCAGTTGCACGCGCTCACCGCTGCGGACCACCTGGGAGGGGAGGCCCACGGCTACCTGGGCGCGCACTGCCCGATGGACCCGCAGCCCACGTGGGCCGCCGCCTTCCGCGTGATGTGGAACAAGCTGCTCGACGACGTGGTCGCGTGCGGCAGTTACACCCCCGACGAGGCCCAGGGGCTGCGCGACCTGCTCGACCTGTACATCGAGCGATTCGATCGCCCGGTCGTCCCGCGCCTGTTGCACATGGACGTGTGGAGTCAGAACATCCTGATCGACGAATCCGGCAACGTGACCGGGCTGGTGGACTTTGACCGGGCGTTGTGGGGCGACGTGGAGATCGAGTTTGCCGTGCTGGACTATTGCGGCATCAGCGAGCCCGCGTTCTGGGAGGGGTACGGAACCCGGCGGGACGCGTCTCCAGCGGCGATGATCCGGCGCCAGTTCTACCTGCTGTACGAGGTGCAAAAGTACATGCCCATCCGCGTCTGGCGGCGGAACGACCCGGTCTCTGCCGCCCGCCACAGGCGGCAGAGCCTCGCCCTGGCGGCGAGGCTTTTCCCCAGGTAGCTGCTCAGGCCGAGGCAGTCAAACTGAGGAGTGAGCAGGCCTACGTGCGAACGGCGTCTCCCAAACTCCGTTCCGCATCTGGGGATGCTCCACTCCTCCTCCTATGCGAGGCCCCGCGCGGGGTGGCTGAAGTAGGGGGGTATTCCTAACGTTCTGTTTACGAATCCTATACGGCCTTCTGGTACCATGGTACCCGTAGCTGGAGTTGCACTGTACCGAGCGTAGCTCGCTCTCTTGTCCTTTCCCACCATCGCCCGTATAATAACAGCGTCCCACTTGATCGGAACCGTCCTTATGCCTAAACTGACGCTGTCCCAGCTCGAACGTCACCTCTTTGCCGCGGCCGACATCCTGCGCGGCAAGATGGACGCCTCCGAGTTCAAGGAGTACATCTTTGGCATGCTGTTCCTCAAGCGTGCCTCCGACGTCTTCGAGGCCCGGCGGGCGAACATCATCCGCGAGCAGAGAGAGGAGTACGGCCGCACGGAGGGAGAGGCCCTCAAGCGCGCCAATAGTTCAACCTACTACGTCGATGACTTTTACGTGCCGCTGCGCGCCCGCTGGCCGGCCATCCGCGACGAGCTGCACGAGCGGGTGGGCGACGGGCTCAACAAGGCGCTGGCCGCTCTGGAGGAGGCCAACCGGCCTTTGGAGGGCGTGCTCACCCACATCGACTTTACCCGCCAGGTAGGGCGCACCAGCCTCTCTGACTTTAAACTGCGCCAGTTGATCCAGCACTTTAGCAGGCATCGCCTGCGCGACGAGGACTTTCAGTTTCCCGACATGCTGGGCTCGGCCTACGAATACCTGATCGGGCAGTTCGCCGACTCGGCGGGCAAGAAGGGCGGCGAGTTCTACACCCCCCGCGACGTGGTGCGGCTGATGGTGCGGTTGCTCAGGCCCCAGACCGGGATGCGCGTCTATGATCCGTGCGTCGGCTCTGGCGGCATGCTGATCCTCTCGCGCGAGTACGTGGAGCAGACCGGCGGCGATCCCCGTAACCTGGCGCTCTACGGCCAGGACGCCAACGGCGGCGTTTGGGCCATCTGCAAGATGAACATGCTCCTCCACGGCATCCCCGACGCCGACATCCAGAACGACGACACGCTGCTCAACCCGCTCCACCTGGACGAGGGCGAGTTGATGCGCTTTGACCGCGTCATCAGCAACCCGCCCTTCTCGCAGAACTATGACCGCAAGGGGATAAAGTTCCCCGAGCGCTTCCGCCACGGCTTCTGCCCCGAGAGCGGCAAGAAGGCCGACCTGATGTTCCTCCAGCACATGCTGGCCGTGCTCAGGCCCGGGGGGATGATGGCGACGGTGATGCCCCACGGCGTCCTCTTCCGCGGCGGTGCCGAGCAAGAGATCCGCGCCAGCATCCTCGGGGACGACCTGCTGGAGGCGGTGATCGGGCTGCCGCCCAATCTCTTTTACGGGACGGGCATCCCGGCCTGCATCCTGGTGCTGCGTCCCCCGCGCGCCAAGCCCTCCGATCGCCGGGGGAAGGTGCTCTTCGTCAACGCCGACGCCGAGTACCACGCCGGCCGGGCGCAGAACTTTATTCGGGCCGAGCACATCGAAAAGATCGTCTCCACGTTCGAAACGTTCCGCGATGTGGCGCGCTACGCCCGCGTGGTGACGTTGGGCGAGCTGGCCGAGAGCGATTGCAGCCTCAACGTCCGCCGCTACACCGACAACGCCCCGCCCCCCCGAGCTCCACGACGTGCGCGCCCACTTGCTGGGCGGCGTGCCGGCGGTCGAGGTGGAGGCGCGGCGAGCGCTGCTGGATGCGGTGGGGTTGGTGCCAGCGGCCATGTTTGTGCCGCGAACCGGCGACCCGTCCTACCTCGATTTCCACCCCGAAATCACCGCGCGCGCCCGGATCAAGGCCCGCGTCGAGGCCGACCCCGGCGTGCATGCCCGCGCCGCCCAACTGCGCGACGGATTCGCCGCCTGGTGGGAGGCGCACCAGCCGCGCCTGGTCGCGTTGCCGGGGAGCAACGACCTGTTCCACACCCGCACCGCCTTGCTCGATTCCTTCCAGGAGGCGCTCCTGCCGGTGGGGATGCTCGACCGCTTCCAGGTGGCGGGCGTGGCCGCCTCCTGGTGGAACGAGATCCAGTACGACCTGAAGACGCTGGCTGCCCAGGGCTTTTACGGGCTGGTGGATAGCTGGATTGCCTCCATCCGCGCCTCCGTGGAGGGCGCGGGTGCCCGCAACGGCGAAGGTCCGCTGGAGCACCCGCTGGTCCAGCACCTCCTGCCCAATTACCTGGAGAAGCTGGCGGCGCTGGAGGCGGCGGTGGCCGACCTCAAGGCCCAGATTGCCGAGGCGCAGCGCGAGATGGATGAGGATGAGGGGAGCGAGGGTGGCGAGAAGTTGGGGCCAGAGGAGATCAAGGATCTGAAACGACGGCTGACGGCTGACCGCCGACGGCTGAGGGCTTTGCAGGGCGAGCTCCTGGCCCGGCTGGATGCTGCCCGGGCTGCGCTCGAACCCGGCGAGGCCCAGGCGCTGGTGCTGGAGGTCGAGCGGGAGCGGCTGGCGGCGGAACTGGACCGCTACGCCGCCGCCCGGCGACAGCAGGCCGTCGCCGCCGTGGAGAATTGGTGGGACAAGTACCAGGTCTCGCTAAGAGAAATCGAGGCGGAGCGAGATGTGATGGTAAGCCGATTGGAAGGGTTTGTTGAGGCACTAGGATATGTCGGATAGCTGGCAGCCGGTTCGGCTGAGAGACCTTCTGCTGACGGAGTTCCCTGGTGAATGGGGTATGGAACCTTCGGGGAACTTGGGCAACGCCAAGATCCTTCGTTCCACTAATCTCGACGACGAAGGACATCTGGACTACGAAAGTGGTGCTGAGCGCTTGATTTCTCTACCTAAACTCCGGGCCAAGCGACTTAGAAAGGGGGACATTTTAGTTGAAGGCTCAGGGGGAGGGCCAGGAAAACCGGTAGGACGAGTTGCTTGGTTTGATCCGCCTGATGATCGTGTTTACTTGGCCTCAAACTTCTTCAGAACGCTTAGACCCAAGAACTCCGTGGATAGCAAGTTTCTCTTATGGAGTTTGCTCTTGGCGTACTACGATCCACGGATTTGGGCTTTTCAGCAGCAAACGACAGGGATAATCAACTTAAAGGTATCGGAGTACCTGGAGCAAGAGTTTGGGGTTCCTTCCCTCCCTGAACAACGCCGCATCGCCGAGATCCTGGACGCGGCGGACGAGGCCATCCGGCAGACGGAGCGGGTCACTACCAAGCTCAAAGCGGTCAAGGCCGGGCTGCTGCACGATCTCCTCACCCGCGGTCTGGACGAGCACGGCCGCCTGCGCGACCCACAGGCCCACCCCGAGCAGTTCAAGGATTCGCCGCTAGGTAAGATTCCACGGAAGTGGGGAGTTGCAGAGCTTGGAGATTGCATCGAGTTCATCACTGACTACCGTGGCAAAACGCCACCCTACGTAGATAAGGGTATCCCAGCTATTAGCGCCGAGAACATCGGTGATGGGCGTATCAAGAGTATTACATTTAGGAAGTATTTCCGGTTGCCGGTGGTGAGGTGCCGAAGCCATATAGGGGCTGTGGACACGTGGGCAACCCAGAGCGAAACGGAGAGTTGTCCATACATCCATCAGATTCCCTCCTG
>Ga0307378_10001263_pt1 | contig 41478 bp, 35 predicted proteins | sample UN1MG_FD_202238 | JGI IMG/M metagenome (GOLD analysis project Ga0307378, IMG submission 202238) | Soil microbial communities from Risofladan, Vaasa, Finland - UN-1 | ecosystem: Environmental > Terrestrial > Soil > Coastal area > Acid sulfate soil | place: Finland: Risofladan, Vaasa | collected...
AAATCCAAGTTGAAACAAAATCTGGAATAAAACAATTATTAAACGGTTAATATGTCAATAGATAAAAAAATATTAGAAGAAATTAGAAGATATAAAAATATCAATAAATATATCTTAGAACAAGAAATACCTCCGGGTGAAGAATTACCTCCACTTCCGGGTGGTGAATTACCTCCACCTCCGGGTGGAGAGGTTGCTCCTCCACCTCCGGGTGGCGAATTACCCCCACCTCCAACTGAACCAACACCTCAACCAGTTGATATTAAAAATGATCCTGATGTGGAAGAAGTTGGAAATGAAACAGAAGAACTTGATATTACCGATTTAATTGATACACAAAAAACATTTGCTGACAAACAAGAAGAATATTTTAATAATTTATTTAATCAATTAAATACTCTTGAGACTAAATTAGGTGAAATGGATAATTTAGTTAATACGGTAAATAGTTTGGAATCAAAAATTGAAAAAATGAGACCAAAAACTCCTGAAGAAAAATTAGAATTAAGAAGTTTAGATTCTGGACCGTTTAATCAAAAATTAAGTGATTTTTTTGACGACAAAATGGGAGAAATGGAAAAATCTGGAAAAAATGAATATGTTTTAACGACTAATGATGTTGAAGAATTTTCCCCAAATGAAATTAAAGGTAGTTTTAATGACTACGAAGACCAAGATGAAATGATGTAATATTTTAATTATTTAATCAAAATCTATATATATTTTTACTTACCTTATTGACTACTATTTTTATTTAACTTATACTTTCTATTATAAACTTTTAAAAAATATACAAACAATGGCGACAAACAATTCCTTTGATGCGGTTTTGGCTCAGTATGAGAGTTCAAAACAAAGTGGTTCTTCTTCCACTTCAAAATTTACACAAGAAGAAAGAATGAAAAAGTATTTCGCAGCAATCCTTAAGGATACCGAAAAACAAGGTCAAAGAACAATCCGTATTTTACCTACAACAGATGGGTCATCACCTTTTAAAGAGGTATGGTTCCACGAAATTAATGTTGATGGTAAATGGCAAAAGTTCTATGATCCGGGAAAAAATGACAACGAACGTTCACCTTTAAATGAGGTTTATGAAGAGTTGATTTCAACAGGTCGTGAATCCGACAAACAATTAGCAACACAATACAAAGCACGTAAGTTTTATATTGTTAAAGTAATTGATCGTGATAACGAATCAGATGGTGTTAAATTTTGGAGATTTAAACACAATTACAAACAAGAAGGAATACTTGATAAAATTATTCCAATTTGGAAGGCAAAAGGTGATGTTACCGACTCTGATAATGGTCGTGACTTAATCCTTGAACTTACAAAGGCAAAGACTCCAAAAGGAGCAACATATACCGTAATTCAAACGGTTATGTATGATGACCCATCACCAACACATACTGATACTGACACATCTAATGATTGGATTAATAATGAGTTGACTTGGGAAGATGTATATTCCAAAAAACCTGTTGAGTATCTTGAATCAATTGCAAGAGGAGAAACACCAAGATGGGATACTGATGCAGGAAAATACATTTATTCCAACAGTAGTGAATCCGAAATTTCTTTGGGTGGATCAAAGTCAACCAATCAAGTTGAAGACCCTCAAACAAATAATAACGTTGATGAGGAATTACCATTCTAATTAAATTTTAACATGGGCACTTGGAAATACTGAGTGTCCATATTTTTTAAAATCAAAAAAATCAAAAAAAATGAGTAAAATAGCGGAAAAAATGTATGAGGCATTGTCCTTAAAATATCGTAGTGAAATGGCAGAATCGGAAGCAACCTTATTAGTTTATTTAACATCATCTGTTGGTATTGGTGAACATCCACAACATTTAGAAGAAATGGATAAGTTAGTTGAAAAATTCGCAAACGCACAAGATAAACTTGAGTCGTTGGAAAAAATTCGTAAGTATAATTCAGAAATTTTATAATAAAATGGCGATAAGAAAAAGAGAAATATCTTTGGAAACAATTAAAGGTAAATACTCAACAAAAACAAAATACAAACCAGAAAGTTTCTATAATTGTGGAGAAGCTTTTATGGGATCATGTGGATTACCTGGACCTATTATGGGTGGTATAAATATGTTTTTAGGTCATTCAAATACCTCAAAAACAACGGCAATGATACTTGCCGCAGCTGACGCTCAGAAAAAAGGTCACTTACCTATTCTTATTATTACTGAGAAAAAGTGGTCTTGGGAACACGCTATTGAATTAGGTTTGCAGGCTGAAAAAAACGAATTTGGTGAGTATGATGGTATGTTTATATTTAATGATTCGTTTGATGTAATTGAACAAGCAACTGAATTTATTAATAATATTCTTGACGCTCAAGAAAAGGGAGAGATTCCTTATAGTTTATTATTTTTGTGGGATAGTATTGGTAGTGTACCTTGTCAGATGACTTTTGATGGTAAAGGTGGTGGAATGCACAACGCAAAAGTATTAGCAGATAAAATTGGTATGGGAATTCATTCAAGAATCTCAAAATCTAAAAAAGAAGAATATCCGTATTACAACACTTTGGTTATTTTAAATCAACCTTGGGTGTTACTTCCTGATAATCCATTTGGACAACCTGAAATTAAAGCCAAAGGTGGTGAGGCGGTATGGTTGGCATCATCATTAGTGTTCTTATTTGGTAATCAGAAAAAGGCAGGTATTAGTCACATTGATGCAACTAAGAATGGTAGAAAAGTATCTTTTGCTATTAGAACAAAGATTTCAATATTAAAGAATCACGTTAATGGTCTTGGGTATAAAGATGGTAAGATAATTGCAGTACCACAAGGTTATATTGCAGACACAAAAGAATCTTTGGATAACTATAAGAAAGACTATTCAGATTATTGGGAAACAAAATTAGGGTATTCAGATTATTCTTTAGCCGAATATGACGATGACTCCGATGAGTAAAAAGTATTTTCAAACGACTTAAAAAATTTAAATGGTCAAAACATTAATTGTTGATGGTAACAATTTATTAAAAATAGGATTTCACGGAGTTAAGGATTTTTATAATAATGGGGAACACATTGGTGGAACTTGGCATTTTATTAACACAATTCGTAAATTTTTAGAAGAAACTAATTTTAATAAAGTTATGGTCTTTTGGGATAGCGATACAAACTTATCCCAAAGAAAATTAATATATCCAAAATATAAGATGAATCGTAAATCTTCTCCTAATGATGTGGAGAAGACAGATTCATTTAACAAACAAAAAACAAGGGTTAAGCAATATCTTGAAGAGATGTTTATTAGACAATTAGAAGTTGAAAATTCTGAAGCTGATGATCTTATTGCTTATTACTGTCAAATCTCTTTAGATGAAGAGAAAACGATATTCTCAAGTGATAAAGACTTAACTCAATTAATTTCAGAAAAGGTATTAATTTATTCACCAAACTTAAAGTCGTATTATAAATTTGGTGACAACATTAAATTTAAAAATTGTTCGATTCCTCATTATAATGTTATGACATTTAAGATACTTGCTGGTGATACTTCGGATAATATTGATGGAATAAGTTTAATGGGTGAAAAAACTTTAATTAAATTTTTTCCTGAAATACTTGATTCGAAGATATATTTAACCGATATTTTAACAAAAGGTGAACAACTATTAAAAGAACAACAAAAAAATGTTGTTTTAGGAAATTTAATCATTGGAAAAACAAAAGAAGGTATTATGGGTGATGATTTTTTTAGAATCAATAAAATACTCGTAGATTTATCAGAACCTTTAATTGATGAAGAGGGTAAAAAAATGGTTAGAGAATATTACTCTGAGTCAATGGATCCCGATGGAAGAGGACATAGAAACCTAATTAGAATGATGATGGCCGACGGGTTCTTCAGGTACCTCCCAAAAGGAGATGATGCATGGATTAATTTTTTAAAACCATTTTTAAAATTATCAAGAAAAGAAAAAACAAAATTTAGAAACAAAAATTAAAAAAAAAGTATGAAAGATCAAGATGTAACAAAAGTAGAATTTTTATTAATGTGTAATGACAATATTGTCGTACAAAGATTTTTTAATGTGAAAGGTTTAAACAAAAACGCCCACAAATCAGTTGAATTTTATGATTATTTTCGTTTATTTACGGATAAATTAAAAAATAATTTAAAAATGAGGAGTGTTATCTATATGTTAGATAACCAATACGAAATAGGTGTAAATCCTGATATGTTAAACACATCAATTACTGATGGACCTGAAAATTTTAATGTTTATGTTAAAATTGGTGATATGACAATATGTCAGAGAACATTTAATGCAAAACACTACCCGCCAAAAATAAGGTATACAGTAGATCTACGACCACAATTAAAAAGTGTACTTAACGATCTTACTGACATTTTTTCAGGTAAAAATTTTAATTATTATTACCCGAATTTTAACCAAAACCAATAGTATTTATCATTACTAACAAAACAAAAAATATGGCGACAAACAAAAACTTCGAGTACTTAGGTAATGTATTTCAATTACAATTATTAAACCAAATTATATTAGATAAAGACTTTTCACAGTCAATTATTGATGTAATAGAGAACAATTATTTTGAAAATAAATACTTTAAAATAATTGTTCAAATGATTAAGGAGTATTATGTAAAATACGAACATACCCCATCATTTGAAACATTAGAACAGATTACTAAATCTGAATTACAACAAGAAATTGCGTCTAAAATAGTTTTGGACACAATTAAGAAAATTAAGGATTCACCTATTGACGGTGTTAATTTTGTGCAAGAAAAGGCTTTAAAATTCTGTAAACAACAAGAACTTCAAAAAGTTATGACTAAAGCTCAAAAAATAATTGATGGAGGTGAATTTGAAAATTATGACACTCTTGAAGAGTTAGTTAGAGGAGCATTACAAGTAGGAGAAAAAAATACTAATGCTATGGATGTTTTTTCTAATATTTATCAAGTACTTGACGATGATTATAGACATCCAATACCAATGGGAATTCCGGGTATCGATAAACTATTAAAAGGTGGTTTAGCTAGAGGTGAAATTGGAGTTATTTTAGCTCCAACAGGAGTGGGTAAATCTACAATCTTAACTAAAATTGCTAACCACGCATTTAACTTAGGAAACAACGTACTTCAGATCTTTTTTGAAGATAACCCAAAGGTAATTCAAAGAAAACATTTTACTCTTTGGACAAAAATTCATCCTGACGAATTATCTGAAAAAAGGGATGAGGTAATAGAAAAAGTTAAAAATATTGAAGAGTCAATGCCAAATAAGTTAATAATGAATAAATTACCTTCTGACACTGTAACTATTTTACAAATTAAAAATCAAATTAGAAAAATGGTTGCTGAAGGAACAAAGATTGATATGGTATTATTAGATTATATTGACTGTGTTGTTCCTGAAAAAAATTTGGGTGATGAATGGAAAAGCGAAGGTTCTGTTATGAGAGGGTTTGAATCTATGTGTCATGAACTTAATTTAGTTGGATGGACTGCAACACAAGGTAATAGAAGTTCTATTTCTTCTGAGGTTGTAACAACTGATCAAATGGGTGGATCGATTAAAAAGGCACAAGTTGGTCACGTTATTATTACGGTTGCGAAAACACTTCAACAGAAAGAGATGAAATTAGCAACAATTGCAATTACAAAATCAAGGGTTGGTGATGACGGTGTAATATTTGAAAATTGTAAATTTGATAATGCAATGTTAGACATTGACACCGAGAGTTCTATGACTTTCTTAGGTTTAGAAGAAAAACAAGAAGAAAGACAAAGACAAAGAGTAATAGAATTATTAGAAAAAAGACAAGAAAGACAAAAAAATTAAAAAATAATTAAATAAAATGGAAAAAATATTAATTGAAAACCCCTCAAGATTCGTCATATTCCCAATTGAACATAATGACATATGGGAATTTTATAAACAACATCAAGCAGCATTTTGGACGGCAGAAGAAGTAGATTTAACAAATGATATTCGTGATTGGGAAAAACTAACGGATAATGAAAAATACTTTGTTAAAAATTTATTATCATTTTTTGCGGCATCTGATGGTATTGTTAATGAAAACTTAGCGGAAAATTTTTATCGTGAGGTACAATATCCTGAAGCAAAATTCTTTTACGGATTCCAATTAGCAATGGAAAACATTCACTCATTGATGTATTCATTATTAATTGACACATATATTAGTGATACTAAAGAAAAAGACGAATGTTTTAATGCGATTGATAGACTACCTGCGGTACAGAAGAAAGCAAAATGGGCGTTAAACTGGATTGATAATTCATCTTTCCAAGAAAGGTTAATTGCTTTTGCTGCAGTTGAAGGAATATTCTTTTCAGGATCATTCTGTTCTATTTTTTGGTTAAAGTCAAGAGGAATTATGCAAGGATTATGTAACGCTAATTCTTTAATTTTTAAAGATGAAAATCTACATTGTGATTTTGCAATCCATTTGTTAAATAACCATTGTGAAAATAAACCATCAGAAAAAAGAATTAAAGAAATTTTATTATCCGCACTTGAGATTGAAAAAGAATTTATTACTGAATCCTTACCAGTTTCATTGATTGGGATGAACTCAAATTTAATGAAACAATATTTGGAATTTGTTGTGGATGGTCTTTTGGTAAAATTTGGTTGTAATAAAGAATTTAACGTTGACCAACCATTTAAATTTATGGAACAAATTGCTGTTGAAACAAAAGGTAATTTCTTTGAGTCAAGAACAATGGAATATCAAAAAGCAAAATTAAATGAAAAAATTACGTTTGAAGAAGATTTTTAAAAATTAAAAAAATACTATGTCACTTAAAATAATAAAAAGAGATGGGGATAATGCAACATTTAACCCACAAAAAATTTACAATCGTGTTAAAAGATCTGCAAAAGGTTTGAGTGTTAATTCAGACGAGATTTTTATCAAGGTTATCACTTCAGTACCAACTGAAGGGGATATAACAACAAAAGAATTGGATAAATTAATTTATGAGATAGCTGCGTCTTATACTGGAAGTCATCATGATTACTCAAGATTAGCATCTTCAGTTGCAATTTCTTCATACCATAAAGAAACTAACCCAAGTTTTTCAGAAACAATTTCAGATTTATATTCATATGGAATTATTAATGATGTGTTAGTGGAAACAATTCAAAAATATGGAGAAAAAAAAATTGATGAAGTTATAAATCATAATAACGATTATAATTTTGATTATTTTGCTTGGCGTTCATTACAAGAAATGTACTTATTAAAGACACCAAAAGGCAAAGTAATTGAAAGACCCCAACATATGTATATGAGAGTTGCTTTATGGGTTACCGATACTTTTGAAGACGCAATTGAGTACTACAAATCATTGTCAAATCAACTTATTTCTAAAGCAACACCAATAATGATTAATTCTGGAACAAAAACACCTCAATTAGCTTCTTGTGTTTTACATTATAATAATTCGGATTCAAGACAAGGATTACTAGACACATTAAACGATATCTCAACTTACTCTTCAGATGCCGCAGGAATTGGATTATCTATGTCTAACATTAGAAGTAAGGAAAGTAGAATATCTACATCAGGAGGACACTCGGGTGGATTGTTAAAGTATTTAAAAATTGTTAACGAATCATTAAGGTTTTTTAACCAACAAGGTCGTAGACCTGGATCCGCAGCAATTTATTTGGAACCTTGGCATAAAGATATTATAGATTTATTGGAAATTAAAAAAAATACTGGTGCTGAAGAATTAAGAGCTCGTGATTTATTTACAGCACTTTGGATTCCTGACAACTTTATGAGATCAGTTAAAAATAATGAAGATTGGTATTTGTTATGTCCTAACGATATAATTAAAGCGGGGATTAAACCATTACAAGAATCATTTGGTGATGAATATGAAGAAAATTATAATAAAGCAGTTTCTTTAGGTCTAGGTAAGAAAGTTAAAGCTCAAGATATATGGTCTAAAATAATCGAATCACAAATTGAAACTGGAATTCCTTATCTATGTTCCAAAGATAATGCAAACAGAAAAACTAATCATCAAAATATTGGAGTAATTAAACAATCTAATCTTTGTAATGAGATATATCAGTATACGGATGAAGAAACTACCGCAATTTGTACTCTATCGTCTATTGTACTTAAAAACTTTATTATTGGAAATAAATTTGATTTTCAATTATTATTTAATGAAGTTAGAAAAGTTGTGAGAACTTTAAACAAAGTTATCGATATAAATAGTTACTCAACTAAAAAAGGATTGAAAGGGGGGTTAGAACAAAGATCAATTGCTATTGGAACACAAGGTTTGGCAGATGTTTTTTATTTACTTGATTTGATTTTTACTGAAGAAGAAGCAAAATTATTAAACAAACAAATCTTTGAAACGATATATTATGGTGCAATATACGAGAGTAATGATTTATGTAAAAAAAATAAATATAAACCATATAAATTCTTTAAAGGATCACCAATGTCGAAAAGAATATTTCAATTTGACATGTGGGGATTAACTGACGATAATTTATCGGGATATTGGGATTGGAACACATTAAAAGATGATGTAAAACAGTATGGTGTATGTAATTCATTATTTACCGCACAAATGCCTGTAGCGTCTTCAGCTAAGATTACAGGTTCATTTGAAATGACAGAACCCGCACATTCCGCATTATTTAATCGACGAGTTGTGGGTGGTGAAATAATGATTGTAAACAAATACTTAATTACTGATTTTGAAAAAATTGGGATATGGTCTGAAGATTTAAAAAATGAAATTATTATGAATGAAGGATCAATTAAAAATATTAATTTTAATAACTATCTAGATCCTGATGACAAAAATTATAATAAAAAAGTTAAAAGAATTGAACATTTAATACCGAAATACAAAACAATTTGGGAAATATCCCAAAAAGAATTAATTAATATGGCGGCGGATAGAGCTCCGTTTATTGATCAATCACAATCAATGAACATTTATATGTCAAGTCCCACGTTATCTAAAATTACCTCATCACATTTCCATTCTTGGGAAAAAGGTTTAAAAACCCTTTGTTATTATGTAAGAACAAAGGCAATATCAACGGGAGCAAAACATTTAGCATTGGACACAAGTAAAAAAGAAAAAATAAAATTTAACTCAGAAGTGCCAAAATTTGAACATGTAAATGAAGGTTTACCATTAAAACCGGACAGTTCAGAGTTTGAATGTTTTGGTTGTTCATCTTAAAATAAATCACTATTTAAAAAAATCACGGCAAAAGTCGTGATTTTTTATTTTATATCTATTTAATCAAAAATTCTTAACCTTATATTTATTAGATATGGCAAATGGAATAACATATGGTTTAACTTTCCCGTTTAGGGATTCGTTCGTTGGTAGATATTTAGATACATCTAATGATAGTGATGAAGAAATAAGAAGTAATCTTGTACACTTATTATTAAGTAAAAAAGGAACAAGATATTTTTTACCTGATTTTGGTTCTAGATTATACGAATATCTTTTTGAGCCTTTAGACGGACCAACATTTAGTGAAATTGAAAATGAAATAAGGGATTCTGTTAGTAAATATATGCCAGGGATCTTAATAACAAACATTAAGATAACAGATGCATCAAAAGAAGACCAAAATCAAGGAACATATGTAAATCAATATGGGGAAAAAGAATTTACGGTACCAAATATATCACAGTTAGAACATACCGCAAAAGTTAGAATTGATTACAAAAATACTAATAACGCATTTAATTCAAGTGATTTTTTAATTATTAATATTTAATAGTATATGGCAAATAAAAAAATATCTTACACAACTAGAGACTTCGCAGGAATAAGAACTGAATTAATAAACTTTACAAGATCTTATTATCCTGACTTAGTACAAAATTTTAATGACGCTGGAGTATTTTCGGTATTATTAGATTTAAACGCTGCGGTAACTGATAACTTACAATTTCAGATTGATAGAAGTATACAAGAAACTGTATTACAATATGCACAACAAAAGTCATCTATCTATAATATTGCCAAAACTTATGGGTTAAAAATCCCTGGATCAAGACCTTCTGTTGCATTAGTAGACTTTTCAATAACAGTTCCAGCTTTTGGAGATAGAGAAGATTTAAGATATTGTGGAGTTTTAAGAAGAGGGTCTCAGGTTAATGGAGCTGGACAACCATTTGAAACAGTATATGACATTGATTTTTCATCACCAACAAATGCCGAAGGATCACCAAACAGATTAAAAATTCCAAATTTTGACGCAAATAATAATATTACTAATTATACGATAACAAAAAGAGAGGTTATTGTTAATGGTATAACAAAAGTTTTTAAAAGAGTTATTACACCAAATGATGTAAAACCATTTTTTGAATTATTTTTACCTGAAAAAAATGTTTTAGGTATAACCAGTGTCTTACTTAAAGACGGGACACAATATACTTCTCCACCGGAAACACAAGAATTTATATCGTTATTAAATAGATGGTATGAAGTAAAAGCCTTAGCGGAAGACAGAGTTTTTATTGAAGACCCTACAAAACCATCAGATCAACCTGGAATTAAAGTTGGTAAATATATTGTTACAAATACTAAATTTATTAGTGAGTATACACCAGAAGGTTATACTAAAATGACTTTTGGCGGTGGAAATGTTTCAGCTGATGAACAATTGAGAGAATTTGCAAGAGACGGTGTTGGATTTGATCTTAACAAATATGTTAATAATTTAGCTTTAGGTAGTACATTGAAACCAAATTCAACATTATTTATACAATATCGTGTTGGGGGAGGACAATCAACCAATTTAGGTGTTAACATTATTACACAGATTGGAACAGTTTCGTTTTTTGTTAATGGACCCTCAGAATCAATTAACTCAACAGTAGTTAATTCACTTAGAGTTAATAATGTTACCGCAGCAATTGGGGGAGCTAACCCACCAACAACTGAGGAAGTAAGACAATATGTGTCTTATAATTTTTCTGCACAAAACAGAGCGGTTACAATAAATGATTATGAGTCGGTACTAAGAACTATGCCGTCTCAATTTGGTGCACCGGGTAAAGTATCTATTGTTGAAGAAAATAATAAAATAAAAATTAAAATGTTATCCTACGATACCAATGGTAATTTAACAGAAGTTATTTCTAATACACTTAAAAGTAATGTTGCGAACTATCTATCAAATTATAGGATGATAAACGATTACATATCCGTTGAGACAGCTAATGTAATAGATTTAGGTGTTGATGTAGATGTTGTTTTAGACTCAAGTCAAAATCAAGGGTCAGTTGTTGCTAAAATTATTAATATTGTTACACAATATTTTAGTCCAACTGTTAGAGGATTAGGACAAAATGTTTATGTTTCTGAAATTAGAAGATTAATACAGAGTGAAAATGGTATTATTTCTGTTTCGGGAATATTCATTTATAATAAAGTTGGGGGACAATATTCATCTTCCCAAACTTCACAAGCATATGAAGATCCATCAACAAAAATGATTAAATTAATTGCCGATACAATATTTGCAGAACCAACTCAAATATATCAAATTAGGTATCCAAACAAAGACATTACCGTTAATGTTCTTAATTTAAAAACAATTAATTTCTCTTGATAATTTATTTTTTGAATAAAAGAATTATTTTTTGAAAATAGGAAATAAACTATTTATCAAAAAAGAGTAATTAATGCCAAAATCATATAGAATACGAACTACTCCTGGTAGTGAAAAAACTATCAACATTCAATTAGAACAGGACTTTGAATTTTTAGAGATATTATCTTTAAAAATCAATCAAGGCGAAATCTATAATAGAATGTGCTCCGATTATGGGGTAGTTGTTGGTAGAGTTATTGTTAATAATGGATTTGGAGTTCCAAATGCTAGAGTATCTGTTTTTATTCCTATTAGTGATTTAGATTTAGAAAATCCAATAATTTCTGAATTATATCCTTATAAAACAATCTCCGACATAAATGAAGATGGGTATAGGTATAATTTATTACCAAAAGAACCATCATATAATGGACACTCATCAACAGGTAATTTCCCAACAAAAAATGAAATCCTTACAGATCAATCATATGTTGAGGTATACGATAAATACTATAAATTTTCGGTAAGAACAAATGAAAGTGGTGATTACATGATATTTGGAGTACCAACAGGTACTCAAACAATATTAATGGACGTTGATTTATCTGATATTGGTTGTTTTTCGTTATCACCACAAGATTTAATAGACATTGGTGTTGCGGTAGAGTCACAAGTTAATGGTTCTAGATTTAAAACATCAACAAATTTAAATGAATTACCGCAAATTGTTAGTTTAAATAAAATTATTGAGGTATCACCATTATGGGGTGAACCTGAAATTTGTTTATTAGGAATAACTAGATCTGACTTTGATTTGACGGCAAATCTAAATATTAACATACAACCAACAGCAGTATTTATGGGGTCATTAATTTCGACTACAAACGATGATGCGGTTAGAGTTAGTTGTACGCCAAAAAATAATACAGGAAATTTATGTGAATTAGTTTCAGGTCCTGGAGAAATAGTATCAATTAGACAAACTATTGGTGTTGACCAACTTGGTCGACCAATTCTTGAGCCTTATGCGTTAGTTGAAGGTGGTAAGGTTATTGATTCAGACGGCACATTTTTAGTAAATGTCCCAATGAATTTAAATTATATTATAACCAATGAATTTGGTGAACAAGTTTTATCTAATGATCCTAATAAAGGTCTACCAACAAAAGGAAAATATAGATTTAAATTTAAATGGCAAAATGAACAAGGTTTACAAAACCCATTTCAAAGAGGACATTTTCTTGTTCCAAATATTAAGGAACACGGATGGTTAACACCATCAATTGACCCATTGATAAATTACCCAACTACATTACATACAATTATAATACCAAATGGTACGGTTACTTTTACATATCCTCTAAATAACACATCAACAGGTGGTTTAGCTTTAGATAATAAAATTAACGTTGAAAGTTTTACAATTTTATTAAATGGTGTCCTATATTTTGGTGATTTAGAAAGTATTCCAATTACCGTTATTCCTACAATTTTAACAATAAATGTTGTTCCTATAAATACCGGTACTCTAACCCAATTTAATTATACGTTTTATCAACAACCAACTTTTGATGCTTTAAGATCTTATGCTTTTAGTGTGGACTGGAATGATTATGGTGATAATACTACTACCACAGGTCAACAAATGATACAAGAAGCAATCGACTGTGAAGATAAGTTTTATGAATTTAATTATAATAAAGTTTATACCACCTCAATGTTTTTGGATAGGTATAAAAGAGGTGCTGGAAGAGCAAGACATTTAGGAATTAAAGAAATTGACGACAGAAGTTGTAAGTCTACAACTAACACATTTCCAGTTAATGATATAATTAAAAATTTTGACCCTTTATTTTTTGCGTTTAATATAATACTTAATATATTAGCAATACCACTTATAATCATATTATGGTTGATGCATTTTATTGCATTTATTTGGCCTGTTTTAAAATATTTATTAATTGTTTTAGGTCTTTATTTTGCTTATGAAGCGATATCAGATGGGATTCAACTTACAAATTGGATTATTTCATCCACTTCCACTGTTGCTGTTCCTGGTGGTCCTGTATTTAGTGCGGGCGACATATTACAAATTGCTTTGTATTATGCAAAACTTCTTTTTAAACTAGCCTTATCTTTATCTTTTATTGCGTTTACCATAATTTATTTAATAAAAATAACGGATTTTCCAAGACTTGGATTACCAATGATGTCTTATCCAGAATGTACAAGTTGTGATTGTGATTGTGGAAACGCAGAAATTGATGATGATATTGATGCCAACTCTGTTAATGCCGATATTGAGGCACAACAAAGTGGTTTAGATGATAGTGGACTAACATTTGCACAGTCAACATCATTTATTGCTCCTGTAAATTTATCGGGGTCATATAACGTAATGCACCCAAATTTTGAAAACTTTCCGAATGAAGATGCGGATGCAAATTCTAAGGGATATTTTTATTGTGCACCATTTATTGATCTTGGAGGTCGCCAATATAAATCATTAATAAATCGAGTTGTTGATCAACAGATAGATGGTGATATTGTTATAAGTGCGGTAATTGATTTTAGAAGATTATTTTCAGGTACTGATATAATAACAACAGGAACTACGGATTTTAATAAATACCACGCACCACAACCATTCTTATTTGCTGCTGAAAAAACTATTGGAAATGATGACAGATGGTTTGGGTTTCCAACAAAAGAAACCTACCCACAAAAATTAAATGAGTTTAACACTAGAGATAAATATTTTGATACTGCGTTTGGTGCAAATAGAATAACAACAACAGTAAATCCTCAGTTAGATGCGGCACCTTATAATTTAGGTACTCAACAATCATTTACAGATCAAATTATTGTTGTTTTAGCAAATGCCGGAACAGCACAAACTTTAGGGATAGGAGAACTTGTGACATTTCAGAGTCCTCTATTTAACAATGGACAACTAATCCCAAGAAACATAAATTTAACTGGTGCAACAACAAATATATTTGGTAATAACTCGGTAACAGGAACAACAATATTATCTGCAGCACCAAATTCTGCTTCTAATATTGTTCCAATATCAACAAGTATTCAATATGCCAATCCAATTTCTCCCACATCAGGATCATTATCTGCAATCATTAATATACTTCAAACTGGTGACACAATAACTGATATAAATAAAGGAGATTATTTAAAATATCCAACAGATGTAGAGTATTTTCAAGTAATAACAGGAATTTCTATTACTCAATTTACTTTTTTAAATAGTACTACAAATATAAATTTATTTCCAAAAAAATATTTAAGACACGAAATTGAATATGTTATCACCAATCCTTGCCTATTAAATTATACCGGTCCTTTTGGAATTTTACTTAATAGTTTTAATAACTCCTTTCCTATTACCCCACCAAATACTGTTAACGGACAAACCTATAATAATGAGAATGGAATACCCTCTATACGGGCAAATAATTTTGATTGTCTTGCTTCATTATCTAATTCGGAAAATTATGAGGTATTAATGTTTGTTAGAGGTGTTGACCCACATACCGAAAAACAAACAATAGAATATGATATATCAAAAATATTAGGATATACAACACCACAATCAAATTTAAAAATTAGGGGAAAATATTATTTAAATCAACCAATAAAAGGTATTGGTCAAGCACCATTGACACATAATACACCAACAAATACGTTCACCAATTTATATTTTCCTTCATTTACTTTTACAATAAATCCTAGTAATTATACGGGTTTCACGTCTACATTACCGTATTACTATTTATCAACAGATGAGACATCATCAAACACATATGTTCCAGTAGCAGGATTCCAACAAAAACAAGCTTTAGATACCCTCTCTTATTCATTATCATCAATTAGTAATTATACTTTACCTAGATTTCAAACAGACTATATAGGTGGAGGTCCTTTTATTGCTGCGTCTTTTAATGGTTCTTATTCTACAAATGGATTTTTTTATGGGCAAGTGGCGAATAAGACAGACTATGGTTGGCCAGGGTGGTCTTCACAACCAACCTCTCCAACCAATTATTTTGGGTTATATTCTCCAGCTTATTTTAAAGACCTTTCCTTGTTAGGTGTTAATTTTAATAATTCAAATAGAATTGTTATGAGAAGTGACAGATTACCTACATCCACTTGTATTGATCCCGCACCTGGAAATAGAACTGGATATGCTTTACACCAAAACAATAATTTCTGTTATTATGGAGTTGGCGGTGTTGGTGGTCAAAACACAAGTAATTTTGCTAGTATTTATGATGTTTCTGAACTTTTAGATCAATATAGTGGTAATACAGGATTAACACAAACACTTACTTGTGATGGATTGGTTGCTTTAGATTGTTATTCGGGTAGTGGTACTAATGTGGGGATAATCCCTGCTAATCAATGTTCTATTCCTGAAAATAGAGTAACTAAAGGTTGTTATTGTTTATTAAATAAAGATAATAGTGATAATAATAAACATTATTATTTAATAAGAAATGCGTTTAGAGACGATCGTAGATTGTTTATGGAATGGAAAACAAGATTTACATTAGTATTTGCTCTGTGTAGAGGAGTTTTTGCTCAAACTTTTCAAAATAATTGGATAAATGGTACATTATACATGCCAACTTTTAACAAAAGATCAATATATCCAACAAGCAACCTTACTAATATAACAACACCTAATTATGTCTATTGTAAAGATATTGTTGTTTATAATAATAACAGTAATAATTTCTTTTATAGAAGTTCTCCTTGGAGTGACAACATTCAAGAATTTATTGGAAAAGAAATACCACAACCACCAAATTGGTTAACGTTAAATTTTAAACCAGGGTATAATGATAAAAATATAATGTTCCCAACCACAATATTAGATATGGGGCCAAGAGATTCATATATAAGTGAAATTTGTAATGACCCTAATTTTAAAGGGTATATGGCTAATCAGTTCAGATCAACAAGTTATAATGAAAATGGTGATATTATACAAATAGGATTTTTATCAAGAATACTAAACGCTAATTTTAGACAAGCACTAATACCTATTAGTAGTGGAGGAAATGATAGTGAAGGAAAGGGTCTTATTCAGTTTTTCAATAGCAGTCGTGGTGGGGATAGAATTGATGGTGATTTTGCTCAATCATTATCTATCAATTCAGAACATAAAATTAATTCATTTATCGATGAAAACTATGGTAATTTGGATATATTTATTGGTGATGATGGACAGTCTCCTTCACCAAGTAAACCTGTTTTTGGTGTATTTTATAGATCATCCACAATTGAATATTATTACAGAAGACAATTAACACCTGGTATTGAAATTTATAACATTTCACCTTTATTACAAGATGCGTATGGTTATCCAAAAACTCAAGAAGTACCCCATTATAAATGGATTTTACAACCATCTAGTGTAATTTTTGGATCGGAATCTAACAATTGGTGGACAAACCCCAATCAAAGTGGTGGTGTTGGATTTTTTAAGAAAGGATATCAAGATTTAGATTATAGTGTTGACCCTTATTTTTCAACACCTTCATTAATACCTGGAAATTCTTTACCACTATTACCCCAAGGGTTTATAACTAATTTTAATGCATCAACACAACTTCCATCACCAACAATACCTGGTCAACCCCTTGCGGTAAACGGTAATCTTTATTTGGTTGGAGCACCTAGTCACTTTTATTTTGGATTAAATAATGGAAAAACTGCGATGAATAGATTTATAAAAAAATATGTTAATTTTACTGAGATATAATGGGAGTAAATGATTCAACAAAAATAGTTTTAGGTTCGTTAAGATATAAATCTTCACCAAATTCCGTATTATCGGTAAATGTTGATTTAAATCAAAATGAAAAAGAAATTATTGAATTTGATAGAAATGTAGATTTAGGTTTACAACAAGTTTTTATTGATGAAAGAGAATCAAGTACAATTTTTAGACCTGTAACAAAATATTCTATTATTTTTAAAAATGAGTATACAGGATCAACAAATTACGATCCATTTAAAAACAATTTATATTACACTAACTCTATTGAAAATACTTTATTAACATTTCCGGGAGGAAACCAACCACCAGCAATTCCCGTACCAAATGTTCCTTGGGACGGTCTTCCACAATACTTTGAATTTGATTTTATTAGAACGGATAATAATGTTGGCGGATATACTTCACCCCCAAATAACCATATTAATTTTGTGAATAAAAGTGCTAGTACCTATAATTGGACACATTATGTTAGTTATGGATATAAAAATAACTATACTAAACAAATGTATGCTATTGATACAAAAACAACAGCAAGTTGGGTTTGGATGGTTTCAGATGGAATTCCATTTATAATTAATGTTGGTAATAATAATTTTGGTCCAAACATTGAATTTAGATGTCCTATGAAACATGGGTTAAATGTTGGTGAGTTTGTAAAATTATCTTTAACATACAATGGAACAAACATATTCCAAATTAATAGTTTAGGGGACGGTGGTTTTGGTAGTGAAGAATTTATATTTAACATTTATAATATTGGTTATGTTGGTGCAACATTTAATGGGGGGAATACAGGAACATTTAAAAGAGTAATAAATAAAAGTAATGAAATTGAAACTACTTCAGAATATTATGTTAGGGTTCATAAAATATTAACAAATTCTGAAGACGCTGTAATGGTTAAAGCTGGGTTTGAACAAAATATATATAATGCAAAAAGTAAATTTGAAAATGCGGTGTTAACACCAAACAATCTTTCAAGAACATCAATTTTAGAAGGAAGTCAGTCGTATTCATTATCCTTTAATGTTGATATAGATATTAACCCTTTAAGGGATAATCAAAATAGACCAGTAAGTGAATTATTTTTTACAACTATATGGAAAGGGTATTTTGGGTGGACAAAACCATTAAAAGAAGGTTGGGATTTTAATTTATATTTAAATAACTCACTACCAAATCCTTGGTGGGATGTTTCCAATCCTTTATCAAATACTTCAATTTTAACTAACACCTATAATAGTTTAACAACACCAATAGTGGGACCGTTTTTATATAATGAAAATCTTAAATCTGAAGATTTAATTGATGGTGACCATTGTGAATGGAATGATTATGAACAAACTGAAAGAGTAATATCTAAATACAACCATAAAATAACTTACAATCAAGCTTATTTTAGTTTGAATACTAATGCCCCACAAAATAATCAATTTGGGTATTTTTATAAACCACATGACCCAATTGTTATAAGAAAATATTCAACATATGTTGAAGAGGGTGATCCATTAAAGGTCTCTAACATTCCTGACTATTCATTTTACTCCAATTTATCAAATAGTTTTAGATGGAGAGATTTATATCCGTATGGTTTTATTGATAATGATGGGGTGGGGGTTGATTATCCATTTATAAATGGTAAACACTATCCTTTTGTAAATACAATTTTTAGAATAATACCTGAAGGAAGTAATGTTGGAGTTCAGAACATAAACGTAATAGCACCACCAACTACAGATGATTGTGAATAAATATAAAATAGTTTTACCTGAAAATAATCAGTATTTAAATATTCCATTAGAAATGAATTGGGATTTTCTTGGTAGAGACGATAGTATTGATGAATATCAAGAAAAAATGGTTAAAGAAGTTATTGGGGGAATAAATGATTTTGAGATCTCAAGATTTTCTCACAATGAATATGTTGATAATTTAAATTTAATGAAAACAAATATAAATTATGAATTTTATTTTTATGACAATGTTTTACCAATAACATCCCCGTTAATAAATAATACAAATTGGAATAATAGTTATTTAGATGAAGGGTTTACTGTGGACGAAATTTATTTTTACCAAAAACCTTTTACTAAATCATTTTTTAAATTGGATTTATATGACACTACTGATGAAAAAACTCAAAATCTTTATTTATCAATAATATTACCCGTACAACAAGGGTTTACTCAACCGGTAACACTATCTTCATTATTATCAAATGTTGATATTAAAACACCAAAGTTTAGTTTAGATTTTATTGGAGATAAGGAAGGTTTTCACATATATTGGTTAAGAAAACAAGATTATATTAATATTTCTGATTTTTATATGGGAGCTAAATTTTTTGATGCAAGATTGGGGGTTTACGTTAGAATGACAAATACTTCACAACCAAACATTGGAAATAAATTTACTTTTAATCCAAATGATTATTTTTATTATAAACTTAAGTTAGATTATACAAATAAAACTTATGAAGTTTATGCAACTTCAAATTTAACACAAAGAGTTGGGATAGACGGATTTCCAATTCAATGGTATGAATATGTAAACCCTTAATATGGAAGAACAAAAATATTATTTTAAAATATCTCCCGAAAATATTAAGAGGGATATTGTTGGTATTACCTACTTAGGTGATACTGAATACTCTTATTTTACTGATCCGTGTTGTTCAATTACTTCAGTAACCCCAACAACATTAACTGGATTTACTGGTGTGTACTCAGGTATGTCACAAATATTGTCAGGAGGAACAAATGGATATTCATTATTAACTCAACTATCGGTACCAATTCTATTAACAGAAGTGGCTACCGATATTGGTTATTACTCTATATTTGACGGAGCGATAATACAAAAAGAAGTTATTACTAACTTTTTATTTTCTGCAACAACGGGTAATCCATATACTTTTTACTTCTATAATACTTCAGACACTGAATTTAAAAAGTTTTTATCCGTATCAACTTATACTGTTGATTGGGGTGACGGATCCCCAATTCAAACAGTAACTTCACCAATTCAATATACCCATGTTTATCCTGTCGTTAATCAAACATACACAATTACCCTTAAATCTATATCACCATGGGGAATATCAACCATAACAAAAACTGTTACTGTTCCATTTACTAATGTGATTATTTTTAATCCTAATGGAGTTGCAACATTCACCCCTGCGGGAGGTAGTTGGGCAAATACATCATTTAATTATGATTATATTTTTACTGGTGATTCAAATACTAACATAAATGATTACATAAGTTCAAACTACACTACTGTACCATTTATTATAACAGGATACACACAATCAAATGTAAATGATCTAACATCATATGGTCCAACATATAATTTATATGGTGGTAAATTTAAAATAGGGATACAAGTTACCGGAACATCAGAATCTGTTGGAACTTATTGGGGACCGGATCCGACAAACACATATACTGCATATACAATTAATGATATTCTTTACTATGATTATAATGATGGTACCACATTATACATTATTGAGTCATCAGGATTTACTCAAAACGATTTAATTTTATCTGCAATAACAAAAAATGAAGCGTTACTTAATGTAATTGACCAACCAGAAATACAAACTGATGTGTATATTGAGAGAGGTAAAAATTCGGGGTTAGAAAGTATAGAAAGACTTGGGGAAGTTGATAATGTGGGAGATTTAGAAAAATATGGGTATGGATTTTTTAATGTTGAAAAACAATGATTTTAAGTATTTATATTTAAACAATAAACAAATTTTAAAAAATAATAATTTTGGCTACAGGTAATTACGGAACAATAAGAAGCTCGGATGTAAGCCCTGATGACGTAGAAATAATTTTAAATTATACACCATCAAGAGACGAAACAGACAATTTTGTATTAACAAAATTAAACGCTAGTACGATATTGAGACCATATTTCCATAACGGAACTACTGGTGGTAATAATAATGTTGAAATACTTGGGGGATTATATAATTTAAAATTACCCACAGATCAATTCAATCAACTTGGTATATATACGTTATATATAAGACCGGCAGAAATAAGAACTAAAATTTTAGATTGTGGAATATTATCCGCTTTACCCAATGTTAAAGGTATTGTTGTTGATATAAATAATGTTCCCTCTAACTTTAAAAATAAATTTATTAACCAAGGTTTAGTTGGTTTTAGGGTTGAATATTTAAATTCTGATGGAACTAAAATTCCTAATTTTTTTAGAATTATAACCTCATCATTCTATTGTGAACCTGTTGTTGAAAATTTAACGAATACAAGTCAAAAGTCTATTAGATATAGGTATGTTGAATCATCAACAAATTTAATATTTTGTACTTTATCACCATCGTCATCTCCAACAAATAAACCAAATGCAACTCCATTCATTGGACAACCGGATCAAAATATAATAATATCTAATACATATTTTAATCCAACAACAGTTGAAATTGAAATTGTTGAACACGATATTTCAACACTAGCAATTGCGTTATATGGTAATCAAACTAAATCTATGGATGATGGTATATATACCATATATGACAGTAACAACAATATTTATAAACAATACAATCTTTATGAAATTAGAGATCAATTTAATAACTTATTATATGAGGTAAGACAAGATAGGGGTATTAATATTGATTTTAGTAAAAACTTTTCAAATATAACTTCATAATGGAGACAAACAAATATAAATGTCCCCCTCAACCTGCCAGTGGTCAGGGTACTTTTTCAGACAACTTAGTTGGGTTCCAACTAGTTGACGGCGGAGGTTTTACGCAGGCAAATTTTGAGTTTACAACAAGCATTAGTGAAAAACAAGATAGGACATTTTCAATTGGATCGTTTTCTGAACCAATATCTTTAGATACGTTAAATATATCTAATATAGAAGAATCAAAAAAATTAATTGCCGATAATTTTAGAGTATATCCCAATTTTGATTTAAGTCAAGTTACTAATTTTACTATGTTTGGGTCTTTAACCAAAAGGATGTCTACTTCAGTCACAAACATTATTAATTATTTTCCTGCGGCATTAGACATAAACAATGTACAAACTAATTTTGTTATATCTTTAACCGCACAAAACATTTTTTATAATAGTGTTGAAGATGAAACATATTTTGAAATACCAATATCTGTTATTAGAAATCCGTTTAGTATTGATTATACTGTTAATGCTACTAGAAATATTGAATTAAGGGAAATATCTGTTTCATATTTAAGAAATTTTACGACACAGTATTTAAAATATTCACTGTTTTTAAATGATATTGAATACCCTATATCTGATTTTATTCCCGCACAAGTAACAGACACTGTTTTTAAAGTTTATGTTAATGGTGATCCGTTTTCTGGTAATACAACAACAAATAGTAATTTTTTAATAAGACCAAAACAGTTATACGTTAATAAAGTATTTAATGAAAATTTAGATCAAGTTGAAAACTTTTTGTTGAATAGAAATATGGTTCCAATATATAGTTCATATTTTAACATACCAAAAGAAAACGATGACGGACAATTTTATTATACTCAAGAAGTTGCGATATTTCCGTTGAATGGATCGTGGAATTTAGATATTATAACCCCCAAATTTACAAATTATTTAACAAAATTAAATTCTTTATCGGAAAGTATTGATTTATATAAAACAAACTTAATAACAAGATTTTTAACTGCTGACGCTATAAAAGAATTTGATACTTCAGACCAAAAAATACAAAAAGTATTACAGATATACGGTAGAAGTTTTGATGAAACAAGAAAATTTATTACAGCTCTTGCTAACATGAATTCTGTTAATTACAATATTAAAAATGATATTCCATCACAATTACTTAAAAATTTAGCACAAACACTTGGATGGAATACAAACATCTCTCCAATAACAAACGATCAATTATTAAGTTCAGTTTTTAGTAACGGGAGTAATTCATTTACGGGTTTACCAATAGGTCAAACACCTGAAGAGTTAAATTATCAATATTTCAGAAATTTAATTTTAAATTCCGCTTTTTTATTTAAATCTAAAGGAACAAGAAAATCAATTGAAATATTATTAAGGATGGTTGGAGCTCCTGAGGCGTTAACAGAATTTAACGAATATATTTACCTTGCCGATCAAAAAATAAATTTGAAACAATTTGATATTCAGTACGCTCAAATATCTGGCGGAACATACTCACAGGAATTACCTGTTTTGGATACAAATGACCTGTTTTCAATTATGGGGGTACAATATACTGGATTTACAACAACCACAATTACTCAAGATATTAGTTTAACGGTTAATGATTACCCTATCGATAGTTACGGTTTCCCAAGTATGCCGGTTCCAAACGACACATATTTCTTTCAAATTGGGGGAGGTTGGTTTGAATCAACACCACAACACAGAATGCCCGAAAAAATTGATTTAACAAATAGTGTATTTACTGGTTCCAACCCTAATTATCAAACAAAATTATTACCATTTAATTATGGTCAAGAATATTTAGAAAGATATCGTAGTTTTCCATACATGAATTTAGGATTTAATCTTAAAAAAACGGTTGACAATAAAAAAAGTTGGATAAATAATGAAAAATTTTTAAGAAAAAACTTTGATGGTAACTTTAACGCTTATTATAAGGTATCTGACGATAGATTGGTTATAAATGTTAAAAATGTTGATTTATTTATGAATCCATCACAAGGATTAGTGTATGATGTGTGGACAATGTCTAGAAAATATAATTACCCAATACCAGAACAAGGATTAAGTTATATAGACCCAACATATTGTAATCCATACCCAAATGTTGAATATCCAAATAAAGGGGGTATTGATTGGACCCAAATTATACCAAAACCAAAAGAAAAAACATTTTTTGAATTTGCCCAAACTTTTTGGAAAAATATGATAAATGTAAGAAATCGACAATTTAATACCGATGGAAAGACAAGTGGATATCCAACACTATCTTCAATTTATTGGAAATATTTGGAATCTGGAATGGCAATAAATATCCCTAATGATAATTTTAACTATCAAACAATGATTGACTATGTTAATGGTATGGGAGATTATTGGATAAGATTAGTTGAACAAATGATTCCAGCAACTACAATATGGAATACGGGAGTTAAATATGAAAACTCAATTTTTCATAGACAAAAATTTGTATGGAGAAGACAAAGGGGATGTGAAATTATACCAGTACCTTGTAAACCTTGTAAATTAATTACTCAAATATTTTCATATGATTGTCCTGTACAAGAAACTATTATTGGTTTATATCCTTGGGATACAAATCCAACAATAACTTCATTTGGAGCATTATTGGGTAGTTCATTAACCACATATGGAAATGATAATAATTTGGATATTAATAATGATTGTTTATTAAATACATTAGAGTCTGATTGGTATATTGATATTAGAATTGATGGTTCACCAATAATTATATACCCATTTTTTAATGGGATTGGATTCTCAAATCCAACTTTAAGTACTCCAACAGCAAATAATTGGCTTGATAGTTTATATGATGCATTAACTAATTTACTTGATTATGGTTTATCTTATACTATTAGTACTGATGATCAAACTATAACAATATACAATAATAACTGTTTACCATTAAATACCACCCAAAATTTTGAATTGAATGTGGGAATAAACTTTACTATCCTATGTAACCCATGAGTTGTGGACAAATAATATATAATCTTTATATCTCTGGTGATTGTACTAATACAAATGTTGGAGAAATTTACATTGAGATAACTGGAGGTACCTCACCATACACTGTATATGAAATTTCCTCAACAGGTTTATTACCAACATCAGCATCCACAACAACTTATTATTTTAGTGGTATGTCCGCCGGCACATATAGTTTGGCAATTCAAGATTCGTGTATAAATCCAACTTTTGATACAATATACTTAAACATACCAATATCATCGGGAACATCTATAAGTGTTGAAAATGTAATAAATACAACTTGTGGTAATGATAATGGAGAAATAACATTTGGGTTTAATCCTTTTTATGGGTTTGGATCTGCATTGCTTTATGAAACAACAAACGGGTATATAAGTAGTGGATCAACCCCTACTAGTGGAATAACCTTTTCAAATTTATCTGGAGGAACTTATTATATTGTTGGTGATGATGGTGCAGGATGTGATGGAGTAAGTGCGAGCGTAAAAATTTTAACATCGACAACTTTTTCTTACGGGTTTTATGTTGTTGACGACGCAAGTTGTAATGTTGCTTTTGGTTCGGGAAAAATATTTATTACTGGACAAACAGGGATTGGTCCTTATACATATCTTTGGAATGATGGACAAACAGGATCTACAGCAACTGGATTAACGGTTGGGTATTATACTGTTACTGTAACAGATTCAAATGGATGTTCTGTTTCCGATAGTATTTCGGTTAATAATGTCCCACCAATTGGAATATCTTCTTTTTTAACAACAGGAAGTACTTGTTTTAATAGTGATGGTGTGGTTGAAGTTACTGTTACTGGAGGGACAGCACCGTTCTTTTTTTCTGGATCTAATGGGGATACAATAGTTACATTCTCAAACACATACACATTTCAAAATTTACCTTCAGGTATTTTAACCGTTACTGTTAAAGATGCTGGATTATGTAGTGATACTCAATCAACTTCGTTAACAACACCTAATGGATTTACTATTTCATCAATTAGTACAACAAATTCTAATTGTGGTAATAATGGGTCAATAACAATAGTAGTTAATACTGGATCCCCTACGGGAACATTTACCTATACGTTACTGAATTCTTCTGGAAATACGGTTAATACAACAACTGTTGGTACAAACACAACTTTTAATAATTTACAATCAGACACATATACAATTTTGATTGATAATAATTCCGGATGTGTTTATACTGGTGTTACAATAGTTACAAATGTTAATTTGTTTACAATAACTGCGGTTACAACTAATACCACATGTGGATTAAATAATGGCACCTTACAGATATTAACAACTAGTGGGGGTACATTACCATATACTTATCAAATTACTGGATACGCAATATCTCCAATTAATTTTTATAATAATTTACCTTTTGGGTTTTATAATGTTACCGTTACCGATGCAAATGGTTGTTCACAAACAACAACAGCATATGTTGGACCATCAAATTCCGTATTTTTTAATTTATTTGCAATACAACCTGTTAATGGAAATGACGGTGAAATAAGTTCTTTTTTGAGTAGTGGTTATCCACCTTTTACTTATAATTGGAGTTCAAATGTAAACTCACAAACTGGATCAACAGTAACTAATTTAAGCGCGGGAACATATACATTACAAGTTGTTGATAGTTCTGGATGTACACATACTAAATCAATTGTTTTATCGGGAACTATACTTTTAGGTAATTATCAAGTTTACAATATAAGTGACACTAATTTTGTTAATACTGGAATTGATGGTATGAGAGGAATAGGACAAATGTATAGTGAGGGATTTTTTGATTTAACATACAATGATTTAGGATGTGTAATTAATGGTGCGGAATTTATTATTGAAACAAGTGTAAATGGGGTATTAAAACAAAATTTATTTTATACCTCAATAGGAATTTATGATTACCCAACAGATATTGAATGGATTAATATAATAAAATTAATGCTATTATCTTATCCGGATATTGGTGAAGTTGATATAGACATTGTTAAAAACAAAATAACTATTGTAAATGATTGTGAAGACATCAATAAAAGTTGTGTTCCAACTAAATTTAATACGCTATCTGATGCAAAAGTTGTAATTAATTTAATAATAAATTATGATATTTCTTGTGTTGAATGTGATGTCCCAACACCAACACCAACACCAACAATAACAACAACACCAGGATTATCACCAACTACAACACCAACACCAACATTAACGGCAACAAATACACCAACACCAACACCCACTCAAACATTAACTCCAACAGGTGGGGATAAATGGGAAGTTTCTGATTGTTGCAGTTGTACTTCAAATATTATTTTAATATTACCTCCAGGAACTATTGCGGGTCAAAGAGTAGTTTACAATAATAATTGTTGGACTACAGTTTCTCCATCTGTTGGATCACCCGTTGGTGCCGGAGTTACTTTTGTAGGTACAAATAGTTGTGGAGCATGTATTACGTTTTATAGTTGTCCTTGTTAATAATTTAAATTCACTTTTATATATTATATAGTATCTTTTAATATATGGAAAATATTCTTTTTGTAACTGCACAACCTGACGTACCTTATTTTCATTGGCAAATAAAACTTTATACACATAACTTTATTGAAAAGGGAATTAATCCTTGTCAAATTCATGTTATTTTTGGATTAACTAATGGACAAACAGAACCTTCTAAGGGAGCGTTAGAACTATGTGATTACGGGTTCAATGTACATTTTTACATTGATGATAGAATAAGTAAAAATTATATCCCAAGTATCAAACCATATTTAATATCAAGATGGTTATTTGAATATCCTGAATATGGTAAAACTTTTTTCTTACATGATGCGGATATTATTTTTAGAGTATTACCCGATTTTAATAAATTAATGAATGATGATATTTGTTATCTATCAGACACAATTGGTTATATCGGATACAACTATATATTAGATTGTTGTAACAGATATGAAAAAGCACACCCAAAATCAGAAAAAGGTCAATTATTAAAAGAAATGGCAAATATTGTTGGGGTAAGTGTTGATATAATTAAAGATAACCAAGAAAACTCAGGTGGGGGTCAATATTTATTGAAAAATATGACATATAGTCTTTGGGAAAAAATATATTTGGATTGTTATCCTCTTTATAAACAAATGCATAGTTATCACAAAAGACACCCAATAAGTCCTGGTGAAATACAATTTTGGACGGCAGAAATGTGGTCTTTATTGTGGAATTTATGGTTATTAAATTATGATACCAAAGTTGTTGATGATCTTAATTTTTCTTGGGCAACAGATAATTTAAAAGTATATGAAGAAAGACCTATTTTACATATGGCTGGAGTTACAGATAATTTAAAAAGTAATAAATTTTATAAAGGTGAATATATTACAATTGATCCTATTTTAAAACTTAAAGAAAACCCATCCCACTTTGATTATATTGAAATTAATAGTACAACAATAAAATATATTGAAGTAATGAAATCATTTATTCAAAAAACAATAAATTGATTATTTATATAGTAAAGAAATAACTTAAATGGTTTATCAAGTAATAAATAGTGGTTCGGTAATTTATAATAACTTTACGTTTACTGACGACAATAACGTTATTAAAGTGGTTGATTTATCGCCTGGGGTTTCTTATTATATTAATGGTAATATTACTGTTACAAACCCACTTTTATATATTAACTCAATTGCAAAAGGAACAATAAGATATTGTTTTCAAAGTTGTTGTAATGAGGATTCTTTTTATTTTGACGGACCCCCTACATCTGTTTTTGGAAATTATTTAAATGGTGTTATAATTTATTTTAACGAAGCCTTACTATCTTCAAATCCTAATAGTTATAAATCTGGTTGTTATGAATTAGTAGGTCGTGGTATTTCCTCCACATATGACTGTAGTATAGTTGGATCTGAAAGTGTTACTTTAGTTGAGTTTAATGTTAATGAGTATAATAATTGTGACACCTGTGTTATAGATAATAGTTGTTGTAATAATTATTATGTAACTAATCAATCCTCACAAAACGTTAAAACAAAAATTGAATTTACCCCATGTTGTGATGAGGGAAAAAAATCACCTTATAATATACCTTACCAAACAGGGATTTCTATATGTAGCTCAACAGGAGTAAAAGTTTTATCTGGAGAGATACAAATTATTAACAATGGTAAATGTACCCCTTGTACAATAACAACTACCACTAACCCGATTGTTACAACAACAACAACTTTTGCACCACCAAATCCACCAATTGAACCTAAAAACGAATGTGATGTTATAACAATTTTTCCTCTCGGTGTTGAATGTTTTACAGTTGATCCATCAACCCCAAATTCTTTTGATGGGTTAATTACTTTAGGTATAACAGGAGGAACCCCTCCTTATGAGGTTATTTGGGAAAACGGATCTATCTCACAATCTTTAAGTAATCTTGGGATTGGAAAATATGATTCAATCGTTACTGATTATTACGGGGATTTTACAGCATATACCACTTGTATTTTAGGGGTTGAAATACCAATTACAACAAGTACAACAACTTTTAATCCTTTACCAATATATGAAGATATATGTCTTACAATTATAAGAGGAAATAAACAACAATCTTATGTTGAATATTATGAATTTCAATATAATGGGTACATTGGTGATTACCCAACTTGGGAGGATACTACAAATAGTTTAGATATTGTATGGAATCTTAATGGTAATCAATGGCAAGTATCGGGTTGGACGGCGGGACAAATAATTAATATAAACAGTTCTACCCCACCATTATTTGGATGGAATTCGATTGGATCATCATTACCTAATCAAATATTATCAATAACCGCAAATTTAGGACTATGTAATAAACTTAGTACTCCCAACTTAACAATAAGAGTTAATAGACCAGAATGTGGTTGTGATGGAAGTATATTATTAACTCCTTTTGGGGGAACACCACCATATGGGTATTCAATCAACGGGGGATCAACGTATCAACCTACAACAATATATAATAACTTATGTCAAGGATCATATATTGTTTATGTCAGAGATTCTTCAGGATTTACAAGTACTCAAACGGTTGTTTTACCTCCCCCAACTTCAAGTATAAACTATATTGTTACTATGTCATATTCTTTTAATACATTTAGTATAGGTGTTTCTCCTTCATTACCAATTGGAACAACAATTACTTTTGATGTAATTCATACCAACACATTTACCGTTGCACCATCAGGAGCAGCTGCCACTTATAACAACATAGCAACATTAAATGTTAATGGATCACCAGTTACCACCACTAATCAATCAATAACTCCATTCTTACCAATTCCACAAACATTTCCTTGTCAAGCATCTTTTAAATATGTCACAACAAGACAATATAATTGGATTAATTTATCTATGACATCAGGAACTATTATAAACGGTTCTTTCACAGATACAATATCTCCCGTTTTACCAACACCAAATTGTTTTGTTGCAACAAGATACTACCATATTTATATAAGTAATATAAAAATAAATAATAATTGTGATACGGTAAGAGTAGTTAATCCTTTAGGTGTGGGAACAAAAAAATAAATAAATAAATATTTATACATAAAATGTCATATATAATAAAAAATACATCAGGACTTGTTAACACCAGAATAACGGATACTGGCAGGTTAAAGATGTCACAAGGAAATTTTAATATAAGTTATTTTCAGGTAGGGGATAGTGAAGTTTCTTATGATAAAGTTTCTGTTAGTTATAATCAAGTTAATAGTTTTGTCCTAACTCCACCGTTTGGAAGTCAAAATAGTGACGGAATACCACAATCAAATAAACAAAATGTTAAATACCCATATTATGTTGATAATATTGGGGGAAATACGTATGGAATCCCATACATGGACTCAACAGTTGAGTCTGTATTTAATCGGGCTCCTTTAAGGGGGTTTTTTAGTGGTAATACAACCGCAAGTACAATTAATTGGAGTGCATTAACAAGTAATAATTATGTTAAAACTTCTAATTATTTGGTAAATCCATTATCATTAAATGGTACTAATGAAATAACTTTAATTTATTCGGGATGTAACACATCTTCATTTGGTGGTTACGAGGTTGGTGATTTTATCACTATTTATTTTGATGGTTTAGGATGTGAAAATTGTTCATGTACTAATTTACCAACACCAACACCAACGGCATCACAAGGGTCCACACCCACACCTACTCCAACACCATCAGTAAGTAGTGGTTATATTAATTGTTTAAGTCCAACCCCAACACCCACCCCAACAAAAACAGAATGTTTAACACCAACACCAAGTAGACAATGTCCCGCACCACCTGACCCAGTTTGTTTGATGTCATTATATAGTTGTTATCCAATTTTAACTTATAGAATTATTGCAATTTGTGAAAATAAAGTAACATTAGATAGAACAACACCAGATTTTGGATTAATAAGTGACGAATGTTGTTTTAGAGCTTTAGTTTACCCTAAAAGTATGACAGATTTATATGATAGTATAACTCCAAGTCCACATTGGGGTGATGACGTTATTAATTACGAAACATTATGTGATGTTGATAATTTTGACGTTAAAATTTGGAACATGAATATTCCTTGGACCGAAAATCCTGCTGGATTATTACCAACACAACATGAAGATTATACTTATTTTGGATCTGTTAATTATATTGGTAGTAAAGAGTATTTTGGGTATAATTCAAACTTAGGGCAGACATTTTACGTAAATTCAGTATTAAGTGCTGAAACTACTGACACTTATTATTATAATTCATTTGATGAGGTTATTAAAGTTGAACCTGAAGAACAAAAAACAATTGCAATTATTCATTATACAAACCAAACGATTGATTTCTTTTATGGTGAAAAATTTGCGTTAGAACCATATGACACATCTAACCCTAATAATACAACAGGTCAAGCTAGAAATTTTAAATTATATATACCATGGATTATGTGGCATAAAAACCCACAATGTTGTTTTGGATCTACTTTTTGGGTTGATCCACCTGATTTTGAAGATAAAAACTTATTTGAAGTTCATTATATGGAATCAAATCAAAATAATGATATGAATAATCCTGGATTAAGATATTATCACTTATGGGACACATACCCAAACAATGATGGATTACCAAGTAGAATTGGTAAAGTATTTCCAGATAGTCAAACAATTATTATTGATGATGAAGAAATTGTTGCAGCTTTATCTTATAAATCAAATAGAAATTGGACATTACCCGCACCACAAGTTTCTTTAATAACTCCAAATATTTGTGATACTACCTCAGGAGAAATTAATGGTATATTAACGGGAAACAATGAGACTATGTATATTACATATAGAATTAGTAATGATTATGGTTTTACAAATTCATTACATTCTAATTATTACGTTAAAATTGTGGGTAATAATAATGATTGTTTTCCTGATACATCTAAAAATGTTGCAATAAGATTTGGGGGAGAATTTGGATGTTTGGTTGTTCCCGGATATAATCCAACAACAACAACAACAACAACATTTAGTCCTGTAACAACAACAACAACATTTAGTCCTGTAACAACAACAACAACATTTAATCCTATTGTTACAACAACTACAACAATATGTCCAACATGTGACATTCCAAATGGATTTTATGGTACTAAATTTGAAGTGTTAGCACAAAAAGTACCTACAGGAACAAGACCAGATTCCTCAAAATGGAGATTAATTGATTTTACTAATACTATAAGTGGACAAACAATTAGCGGTTATATTACTGAAGATGCATTAACAGGAACTACATTTATTGTTACCGAATCCTTATATAATTCCGCACCATTTTACAATTTAAACCAATATATTGATTTAACCCCTATTGGTACTGTTGGACCAAAATTAAATTTTGGAGATGAATATTATTTCTACGGAGGTATTGAAACTGATATACAAGCAACAATATATGAAATGATGTATAAGATTAATTTAAATTATACTGAATTTCAAAAAACATCAAATCCAACTTGGAAATCAGGAACTAATTCTTATATTACTGAAATAGCGTTACTAGACGATAAAAAAGACGTGTTAGTTGTCTCAAAGTTACAATCTCCTGTTTTAAGACAAGGAATTCAACAATTCTTAGTTAAGTTTGATCTATAACAAAAACTTTAGTTTTACAACGATATAGTTATATTATAATTAAAAATAAGTTTATGAGAACATCAATTAAAAATTCACCTAAAGTCTTAGGGTTAGACATTTCTACTAAAACAATAGGTTGGGCACTTTTTGATATTAAATCACAAGAATTACTAGAATTAACTCATGTATCCCCGAGACCAAAAAATAAAGATACGGAAGAAAATAAAATGTTAGAATTAATATTAAAATCTGAAGTATTTAAAACTAAATTGGAAGGATATAAAAATTTAGGTATTGTTAGTGTTATAATTGAAGAACCATTATTAAATTCAAACAATGTTTATACTATCCAAACTTTACTAAGATTTAATACATTAATATGTAAAACAATTTATGATATGATAGGTATTGTTCCTGAATTCATATCTACATATAACTCAAGAAAATTTGCGTTTCCTGAATTAGTAAAGGAAAACGATAAAAAAAAACATGTTTTATTTGGGGGACTTCCTAAAGATATAGACAAAAAAATGATTATTTGGGATTTAGTTGCAAAAAAAGAACCTCAAATACAATGGCATTACACTAAAAACAATACTTTAAAAAAAGAAAATTTTGACCAAACAGATGCTTATGCTTGTGTTTTAGGATATATGAGAAGTAAAAAAATTTGGTCTTAATATCGTTACTTGTATATCCATAATTTAACATGTAAAATTACTTATAACTTGTCCTGAACCATTTACTTGTACAATATTTCTCAATCCAGTTATTGGACAATCATCCGATAAAAACATTCTACCCCATCCACCACCTGAAAAACCATAATTAGTACCAACAAATGGTATTGTTAAAATATTGTCCATATATAATACAATTCCATTAGTTATTGTTGGTGTTGATGTGTATAAATTTAAACCACAATAAGTGTCTGTACAATAATTGTCCACAGATGATGGGTAGGTATCAAGATTAGTAAACCAAGTATAACTAGATGTTGTTATTGTATTTGTTGGTGTAACTGTTGGAGTAACCGTTTTTGTAGGAGTTGGAGTTGGTGTTAGAAAACAATCAATTCCTGTATTTGTTACAGATATTCCTCCACTCAAAGAATATGGTGTTGAAAATGAATTAACTATAATACTTTGAGACACATTTAATGTTTGATTTATAATAACACCTAATAAATTTGTATAAGAATAAGTTTGGGGTGCTGGTGAAAGATTACTTAATAAGTATTGTACACAAATACCATTACAACAATCACCAATATTTGTAATAGTTGCAGACCCATTTACAATTGTGGGAATATCTTTAGAACAAATAATTACCTCATGATTTAACCAAGTAGTCCAACCCATAAAAGCAGGTCTTAACAAAACATCCTTACCATCACAACTCATAAATTCTATGATAGAATCAGTAGTTATATTGTGAATTCTATATGACAAACATAAACAAGGTGTTGTTGGGGTTGGTGTTATAGTAGGAGTTAATGTGGGGGTATTACTAATTGGGAAACAATTTAAACAACTACCTTTACTAGAAGGTCCATATTCTGTAGTAATAACAACTTTGTCTCCACCACTTATGTTGTCTACAATTGTTTGAAAAATAAAACATGAAGATATTCCGTTTATTGTTCCACCATAAACGTCACCAACAACTAATAAATTACCAAAAGAATCAAATAATGTTTGAGTTGTATAGTATTCTATACCGGTAAAACAATCCTCAAATTTCTTACTAGTTGCACATACAATAAACCCATCAACACTATTAAATTTAGCAATACCATCAAAATTACATGGTCTATCAATTGGAGATGAAGGTGTAGGTGTTAATGTTGGTGTTGTAGTTGGTGTTGGAGAATACGTGTTTGCGGTAACATCTAAAGAGACTCCCCCACAAACATTAGTTGGTGTTGGTGTCGGAGTTAAAGTTGAGGTTGGGGTTGGAGTTGGGGTTGGGGTTGGAGTTACAAACACGTCACAATCAAATATTGCGTCAAAATCAATAACGCAAGGTAATGTTGGAGTTGGAGTTGGGGTTGGACATAAACCGTCAACAATAATTCCAGAATAAAAATCAGGACATATATTAACGGAATTTGTTGGACCAAATAAAATACATGGATCACCCAAGTTTGCTGCTAAACACCATCTACTTTCTGTTGTTGAATAAAAAATGTAATAACCATTAGTGGCTCCCGTATAATAATCTAAACTATTATACAAACCATCTATTGTATACGTATCATCGTATACTCCCGTATTACTTATACAAATATCTATACTACAACTCATATTATATATTTAACGTATCTGTAACGATACAATCATTATTATCAACCACTTTAACAATAAATTCAGTTAAACTTGAATAAACTAAAGGGATATCAAAACTATATGGGATGTCAACCGTATTAATGGTTGAGACATAAATACAAGTAGTAATTGGTGAATCACAAACATAAATATCAAATGGTTGTGCTCCCGTAACGTTATTAATTGTTATATTTGTTGGCATATCTTATAAATATAGAACTTATTAAAAACTTGTGTAGTTGATATGTTCTTTTATTTTGTTTATATTTTTATAACAATGGAAGAAAGTGATGCAATTGTTGAATTATTAGAGGGACTTTTAGGAGATCATGGATTACATTACCATAATCGTGGTCAAATTTCATTTAATTGTCCGGTTTGTGATGACGATAAAAATAAACACAATTTAGAAATTAACTATATAAATAATGTGTACAAATGTTGGTCGTGTGGGGATACTAATGGAACTCACGGATCTTTGGGAAAACTTTTTGATAAGTACGGAAACAAAAAATTAAAGAAATTATATAATATCTTAAAACCTGAGACGGTACAGCCAAAACAAAAACGAACAAAAAAATTAACACTTCCTGAGGGTTTCACGTTATTTACGGAGTCAAGTCCGGTATACCCAGTAAGAAGACAAGCGTATAATTATTTAAAAAGTAGGGGAATAACGGATGAAATCATTACCAAATATAATATTGGTTTTTGTGATCGTGGTAGTCATATAGGGCGTATTGTGGTCCCATCATATAATATTAATGGAGAATTAAATTACTATGTTGCTCGCAGTTGGGATACAAAAAGTAAATTTAAATATAAAAACCCTGAGGAAGAAAAAGATAAAATTATATTTAACGAAAGATTAATAGATTGGGAAAAAGACATTTACTTAGTCGAAGGGGTTTTTGATGGGTTTTTCTTGGACAACTCAATTCCAATGTTAGGTAAACATATGTCAGAACTTTTATTTGAAAAAATATATAATAAAGCTAAAAGAGATATAATTATATCCCTTGATGGTGACGCTTTTAATAATGCGGTTAAATTATATCGAGAGTTAAATGGGGGTGAACTATATGATAGAATAAAAATTGTTAGATTACCTATGGATCAAGATGTTTGTGACTTAAAAGGAAACATTGAAGATTTTTTTGTAAAAATTAGGGATTAATAAAAAAAAAGTATTATCTTTGTAAAATAAAACAAAAAAACATGGATTTAAAAAAAATATCTGAAGAAATCAGAGAAATAATATCAGAAAAACAAAAAGAGTTTCAATTAACATTTGAGGAGTATGCTCACAAGTACACAATGTTGGATGTTAGTGGTAAATTAAGGGATGATTTCCCTTCTGTTTCTAAATTAATGAAATATTTTTATACGGAATTTGATTCTGAAGGAATTTCATATAGAAAGGCGAATGGTGATCCTTATGAACAACAACGATTGTTGGAGGAATGGGCTGCCGCTGGAACATATTCCACAAACATGGGTTCTCGTGTTCACTTCTTATTAGAAAAACACACATTAGAAGAATTTGGTATTAGTAAAGAAGTCAGACAACCAATTTATGAATGTGATGCAGAACAGATAGTAAAAGGTGATACTATGGTTGTTGCTGGTAAACAATACATTGATTTACTTAAAGAACGTAATTGTATTTTACTTGATACGGAAATGGTTTTGGGTCACCCTGAATTGGGTTATACAGGACAACCCGATAAGGTATGGTTAATTATTGGTACAAATGGTGATCTTGGTATTTTAATTACGGATTGGAAAACAAACAAACCTAAAAACTTTGAAAAGAATAAGTTTACAAAACCAATGAAGAAACCATTTGAAGATTTACCTGATAATGCTCTTGGTCACTACAACACTCAATTACCATTTTACGGTAAGTTATTATTGAAGATGTTAGAGGGTACGAAATATGAGAACATTAAATTGATGGGTTGTATTATTGTTTTATTAACGGAAGAAAGAGAATATGTTGAACATAGAGTCTTAAAGAAAACGATTAACACAATTCTTGAAATGGATATAAAAAAGTATTTGACAAAATAATAAAAATAAACTATTATTGAGTATGAAAACTATAATTACACCAGTTTGGTTCACCAACACAAGTTGGGACAATACAACAATTAAAATAAATATAAATTATATTATAAAATGGGAGAAGATAACGATATAAAACCTAAAATTGATCTTAGAATACAACCAACTATAATCTGCGAAGAGTGTGGTTCAAAGTTTTTTAAAGAAGTAAGTATGTTAAAAAAAGTACCTAAATTATTAACAGGAAGTCACGAAGATACAATTGTTCCGTTTCCTACATATATGTGTAATAGTTGTGGATTTGTAAATGAAGAATTTTTAATTTTTGAATAATGGAAATTGGTAAAATGACAATAACTAAAGCTTATCCGCACCTTAAAAGTATTGCACTTGCGTATGGATTGAAATTGAATAGAGCAAAAGATTTTAAATTTGCAAGAATTATTTTAGTAAACCTTTATAATAGAGAATTAATATAAAATTATGGAAAAAACAAATATAAAAAACCTTATTGATCAAATGGAATTATCAAAATTACACAGGGAAAATTTAATCTTAACATTTGGTTCTGACGAAGAAAAATTAGAATATGAACAAATATGTCACGAAGAAAATTTGTTACTTGATAAATGGAAAGAATATCTTAATAAATAAGAATTGATATGACGCATAAAGAATTTTATATTTGGTTAGAAGGTTACTTGTATGGTAAACTTGAAAATAAACACATAGAAATTACGCCTATTGTAGAAAAAATGGGTCAAGTAAAAGATAATGAATTTAAAAGTAATATGTTACCTTTTCAAAATATACCTATTCCAATAAATCCATTTAAATCAGAAGATGATTTGGGATATCCACCAAAAATAGTGATGTAATTATGATTGAAGATATTAAAATTATTCATCTTAAGAGTAATGCTCAACAACTTGAAACATGGATTGCCATGTTAAATGGTGAGATTGTGGGACACATATATATGGAACGAGAAGAGAGTAATAAAATAAAATTCTTAGATGCTTGGGTACATGAGGAACATAGACTAAAAGGTATTTTTAGAAAGTTATGGGACACTAGATGGGAATATGTTAAAACTCGTTATAGCGGGTATACAGTATATGCTTGGTGTAAACCAGGATCATTACCATTATTAATTGAAAAAGGATTCACTGAAGGAGAAACATCGACTTATGTTGAAAAAATAATAGAATAAATAAATTAAAATTCTGAAAATGATTAAAACTTTAGTACACTTTTCTGACTTACACATCCGTCTTTTCAAAGACCACGATTTGTATCGATCAATATTAGAAACGGCAATTGATCAATGGAAAGAATTAAAACCTGATAGGATTATTTTTACGGGTGATCTTGTTCATTCTAAAAATCAATTAACACCTGAGTTAATTGAAATCGTTTCTTGGTTATTAACTGAATGTTCTAATATTTGTAAAATAATTATAATTCCTGGAAATCACGATTTTTTAGTAAATAACACAGAAAGGTTAGACGCACTATCTCCCATTATAAATTCTTTAAATAGTGATAATATTGTTTACTATAAAGATAGGGGTGTTTACGAAGATGAAAATATTAGTTGGTGTGTATATTCACAATATCAGGGGAATATTCCTCCGGATTTAAATGTTGCAACGGGAATAAAAGTCGGTTTATTTCATGGACCAATTCAGGGTATGAAAACAGATCTTGGGTTTGACTTTGGCGAGGAGGCTTATGACACAGAAAAGTTTAATGGTCTTGATGTTGTATTATGTGGAGATATTCATAAAAGACAAGAATTTAAGTTTAAGACGGGTAAGGGTTATATGATTGGAAGCCCAATACAACAAAATATTGGTGAAAGTATTGGTAAACACGGATATGGTATATACGATGTTGTGACGAAGGATTATGGTTATGTTGATCTACCAAATCCAAAACCATTTTTAAAGTTCACCATAAAATCATTTGAGGATATTGAGAATGGAACAGAAAGACTCCAAAATATTTAATAAAACAATAATGCAGTCAGTGTCTTCATTTTGTGATGCAAACAATATTGAGGATAAAGACAATTTTATCTACCTTTGTTTCAAACAAGGTTTTGACATTAAAAAGTTTGGTCTTTTGGGAGAAACACTTAATGAAGGAGAAAAAGACTTAAAAACAGTTGAGATTGAGGAAATACGGGTGGAAGTACCCGTTGAAGTTATAAGGGAGGTTGAGAAAATTGTCACAAAAATAGAATACATTTGTGACAAAAGTGGTGAAAGTGAACTGTTCGGAAAAATAAAACAGTTGGAAGAAGAAATGTCTAAAAAGGATGAAAAATTAGACGAACTTAGACGTAATTTAGACATTATTTTAGACGAACCACCGGTTGAAATAATCAAAGAGGTGGAAAAAATAGTTGAAGTCATCAAAGAAGTTGAGAAACCAAATGATAGGGTGGAAATGTTACAAGAAACATTAATATCTCTCAGGAAAGAACTTCAAACAAAAAACGAAAGAATAAAAGAATTAGAAAAAATAAACCGAGATCTTGAGAATCTCAGCTCAAATAAAGGGGCTGTTTTTCTTAGGGGATCAAATTTAAATAATAGAATATAATGGAAGTTTTAATTTTTATGATTGTTGCATATGGTTTGACAACAATACTTGTTTACGGGTCAATCTTTAATGGGTTGAGAAATTGGATACACAAAAACGCACAACCAAACATTGGGTGGGTTTTATTTACACCTGTGTTTTCTTTTGTGTCTGATTTAATAAAATGTATGTTGTGTACAAGCACATGGGTTGGTTTTTTCTTATCCTTATGTTTTTTTTCACCTATTTCACATTTTATTGGACTTAACCAATATTATTCCGTATTTTTTGATGGAATGTTATCCGCTGGTTCAGTTTGGGGGATTAATGCAATAATTGAATGGTTTGAAGAAAATAGACCAAGTAATAAATAAAATAAATAAAATAAATAAAAATGGGAAAGGCATCAAAAGCTCATAGAGCAAAAGTAGAAAAAAGAAACCAAAAAATTACAGTAGAAAAATACGCAATGAAAAAGGCAATTGAAAGAATGTTTGAGGCTCAAAAAATGATGTCAGAAACTGAAAAGTTAAATGTTGAATTGAATGGTCAAGATTTAAATTTTGAAGTTGTTGAAGAGGTAAAAAATAGTGTAATTATAGACGAAAAAAATATTAACATAGAAAAATAAAAAAGTGGATTTATTTAATCCCCCAAAATTATTTAATTATAATATAATGATAAAAAATTTAGACTTTTCTGTATTTGAAAATCCAACAGTTCAAGTTGTTTGGGAGGATTTACCAGAAAACTTTACACAAGACAAGATTAAAAGTGTTAAATATTACTTTCAAAAAAAATATAACACAACTAATGTTAATGTCCTGACTAAATCAAAAATAGTTGAAACTGATACAACACAAAGTATTGACGTTTCTGTTAATATTAGTGACAAAAACTATCAGTTGGATCTTATAAAAAACTTTCTTGTTTCAAAAGATTATAATCATATGACAGATGATGTATTATCAATCAATAATATGGTTGAAAACAAAATGTCTGGAGATGAAGAAAATCAATCTCAATTTAAAAAGTGGTATATTAGAAACATTGAATTTTCAAACTTTTTATCATATGGTGAAAATCAAAAATTAGATTTTGATAAATTAAGTGGTATTGTGGTTGTTGAGTCTGATCCACCAAATTTTGGTGGTAAAA
>Ga0307378_10001264_pt1 | contig 41445 bp, 28 predicted proteins | sample UN1MG_FD_202238 | JGI IMG/M metagenome (GOLD analysis project Ga0307378, IMG submission 202238) | Soil microbial communities from Risofladan, Vaasa, Finland - UN-1 | ecosystem: Environmental > Terrestrial > Soil > Coastal area > Acid sulfate soil | place: Finland: Risofladan, Vaasa | collected...
GGTGGCAGAATAAAATAAGGACAAAAAAGAACAGGGGACGGTTCTCTGTTCCTTTTCTAAAAGGGATTTTAGTAAAAAATAAGGACACATCCTATTTTCTTGCTGTATCATTTTAAAAGAAGATTTTCGAATATTTTTCAGTCTATTTAAAATAAATAGAAGTAAAGCTTAGATTTTAACTTAACAAAAAAGCCATAAGTCAGATTTAGTTTGGATTGCTACGGAATTTTTCTAATACAATTATATTTTAAGTCTGGCTTTATTTTTTATAATAATTTTGATTCGGGAATATATTATTTAACATCAGGATATGAAAGGTCCTCTTCAACAATCCTATCACAATATCGCTCTTGGAAGTGGGTATTTATCTAATCAAGCATTTCACTTTACTTTCTTTGCATTCTGTTTTCAAATCCCTTGCATTATAAAGTTTTTGTAAATACTTTTTTAGATGAGTCTTACTTTTTAGAGGAAGCAGATTTACCTACCTCCTCCTCAGACGGGTCGAATGAATTCGACCCCTACATTAATAAGAGCATATAGCAATACGCCCCTACTGCAAAAAGAGGGGTTTTGCTCGTTTTGTAAAATAGTAAAACTTGTGGAAGAGCTAATTTAAAAGAATAAATGAAAATATAAAAATTGTCCTTGTAAAAAGAGAAAAGTATTGTACAAACCTACGGTAAAAATACTTAATGCCGTAGGTTTGTGTGAGTAAGGTGATAGAATTAAAGAATAAAGTTCTTAAAAAAGTACTTGAATAAATTACCAAAATTGCTTTAGTCAAAAGGTGGAGGGGGGAAGGTGATACTGATTATACTTTTTTAAACTTTTAACGCTTTACAGTCCTATCATAAATAGTTTCTCCTGTTTTTATAATTTTATGCACAAAATTTTTAGGATTTTGAGTAAGTAATGTATTAGAAGAATAAGGTATAGCCACTATTGATTCATCAATTTCCCAGGATAATTTTGAAAGCAATTGCAGTTCTTTTAGTTTATGTTTGCCAAAGTCAGGAGAAAAAATAGCCAAATCTATATCGCTAAATTCATCAGGCTTTCCATTTGCCCATGAACCATAAAGAATTACTTTATATATTGTAATATTTTTTTCTAAGGCTTTAATATATTTTTTAATTTTATTTATTATTACCGCTTTGTCTTTAACCATTTAAATAATCTCCCTGTATTTTCAAGTAGTTTGGAGGAATAATCAAAATCTAATTCTTTAATTATGTCTAATTGTTGGTCAGGATATCTAGCAGCAATATTTAAAGGGTTTAATTCATTGCCTCTGCTGTTTTAAAATCGTAGTTAGCAATTTTTAGCCAATAATTGTCATTTGCCATATATAATTTCATTCTCCTTAAGGAAGTATAGAGCAGCATTCTATTAGTGGTCCTTTTAGGTTGCTTATTATAACATGAAATATAGACAAAGTGAATTACTGTCAAGTTCATTGTTGTCAAGTTCATAGGATATAAAGGGAATAGGATGTAAAGGGAACGGTTATTTGGGAGTAAATGGGTTCAGCTTCACAGTTTCACAAAGTACTCGAAATGACAGATAACCCTTTATTTATATGCGTTTCATCACTTTTATGTAATATGAAATTATTGTTTTTTAAAACCCTTTGTTTTCAAGGCTTTAAGACCCCCTTCAGGAATACCTCAAAAACGCACGGAGAGTGCCTTTAAACGCACGCAAAAATTTAAAAAATCGGTAATTTACTACCCTGATTTTGGGGTATTTTTGCCTCCCCGAAATTCTGAAACCCTTATAAATAGCTATTTTCATTTTTTGAACATCCGAAATTTTAGCTAAAAAATGGTGCTTTTCGAGGGGTAAAGTATAGGTCAAACTAAAGAAACGCGCCTACGAGCGTTTACAGCATCTTTCTCTCAAAACCCTTATAATATAAGGCTTTTGTAGATGCATTTTTAGATAAATCTTACTTTTTAAGGGAGGTAAATTATCTAACCTATCCTTAGACGGGTCGAATAAATTCGACCCCTACATACTAAGAGCGTATAGCAATTCGCCCCTACTATAAAAAAGTGTTTTTGCTCGTTTTGTAGAATAATAGGACTTGCGAGAAAGTGCTGATAAGGGTAAAAATATATACCTTGCTTACACTTTTTATAGGTTGATGCTATTTTTTTTAAATATGTGTTATAATTTTACATAAAGATAGAGGAGCATTGGTAATATGTAAGCCAAGGAAAGATTGAATATGGAGATACAAATTGATCAACACACCTTAGACTGAGCAGAGGAACGAGGGACAAATGGAAATGAGATCATAGATGTTATCAACACTGGTTTTTCTATCCCAGCTAAATATAGACGTATTGGAAGAGCAAAGAAATATGATTTTAAGCAGAGACGACACCACAAATTAATAAAAAGAAGGATTTTCAGCCATAAATTTAGAAAATAAGAATACTTGATGACCTTTAATATGAGTTAGAAGGGTAAAGAAATGAAAAGAATATTATGTTTATTATTAATTTTAACGTTCATCCTGCCGATATTTTGTATGACCTCGTATTCATCTACCGTTAATGTACAAGATTACCTTAAAGATAAATTTCCCACCATCTTTAGCTTATATCTTGCTTCCCTTGAAGATCTTGACCCATATGAAAAAGAATTTATCGATTTATTGGAAAAACTACCAAAAGGTGAACAGGAATATTACGCCAGGGAAGTTTATAAAAATGGTTTTTCCCTGGAGCTTTTAGACAACTTAAAGAAGTGGAAGAAAACAGAAGAAAGACCATCTTTAAATGTGGCCTATCCTTGGCGCTCAGAACAGAGGGTATGGGGAAGTCCCCTTTTTGTGTTTGGTGCAACTGATCCTTCACCCGCAGTGAGAGTTATCGTAAATGATAAGGAAGTGGAAAAATTCGATTTTAGGACAGGTAACTTTCTTACACTGGTGGAAGTGCCAAAGGATGAAGAGTTTTCGATTGTTGTTGAGGCCAGGAGAGGCGGGAAGCGCACATCGGTGGAGAGAACTGTAATCTATCCGCACCTCTGGGAGGAGATGCCACGGGAACCACTGGCCATTCATTCTACTCATTTGCAACCCGAACATGATCAGGTGATCAGAAAAGGAGATAGGTTGAAAGTTATAATCCAGGGCAGCCCAGAAGCTGAAGCAGTGTTTCAGGTCGGTGACAGTCCATATGAGGTTGCAATGAAGGAAGTGGATGATCTACCCTGGCCCCTTCAGGGTAAAGGAGTCTATGTTGGAAGCTATACAGTTCGAGCCGAAGATGTTCCGTTCTTTGGAGAAACGTCACCTCAAACCATAACCGTTACTCTGCGCCGGGGAGATAAAGAGATCAGCCGAGAATTGCCGGGCCGGGTTAGTTTTGCTTCCAGCCTTCTGTCACGTATAGTCGAAGTTACTGACAGTCGAGTCTGGCTATGGCGAGTTAGAGAAGACACATTTATCCTCCACAGCTCCACCCTGGGCGGGGACGGTCTGCCCACTAAAGTCGTAGGTTATTATCTGCTGCAGGGAACCCGATTTGAAGTCGTCGGCGCTGCCGGAGACTACCTGCGTATAAACCTCGATGCAGAAAATTATCTGGTCAGTAAAGAGGATGTCAGGGAATTGGGATATGCAATTAAAAAACCTTTTACCCGTCTGTCCGAACTCGAGCTAAATGAAACCAAGAACGAGGTTAACATCCGCTTCAATACCCAGGAGCGTATTCCCTTTCTCCTCGAAGACGGCAGCCGGCAGCTCAGGCTGATTTTATACGGCGCTAAAAGCAGGGGGGATCTGGTAAAAAGAGGGGACGCTCCTTCGGTGAAAAATATAGAGATTGAGTCTCCTGTCCGGGACAGAGCCGATACAATAGCGATAACCATTGAGCTGGATCTGCCGCTGGTTGGATTTGATTACCGGTGGGAGGGGACAGAGCTGGTGATTAGCTTTCGTAAACCAGCTGCAGTTTATGAGGACAACCCCCTGCGGGAGCGGATCATAGTCATTGATCCGGGACACGGAGGCAAATATCCAGGAGCTGTCGGTCCTGCTGATATCCACGAAAGAGATGTGGTATTGGAAATCGGAAAATTTCTACGGAATATGCTTGAAGACAGAGGAGCGGAGGTAATCATGACCCGCACCCAGGATGAGAACATAGATCTCTATGAACGCATAGACAGTGCGCTTGAGCATAACGCTGATCTTTTCATCAGCATCCATGCCAATGCCCATGCCGAAGGAGCGGACGCCATCAAATATCACGGGCATATGACACTTTACAACTACGCTCACAACCAGGAACTGGCCAAGATCATGCTTGATAATCTGGTGGAAAGAATGGGGCTTCCCCGGACAAGAGTCTGGAGAAGGGAGGACCTTGTCGTATTGCGGCGTCCCCAGGTCCCAAGCGTTCTGGTTGAGACAGCCTATATGATGCATCCGGAGGATAACTGGCATCTTCTTCAACCCATGTATCAGAAAGAATTTGCCTGGGCAATTATGCAGGGTATTATCGAGTATTTCCTTAGCTTGTGAGCAACAAGCCAGCTATAAGTTACGATTATTTATATTGTTTTATCTATACCTATCTGTGAATAAAACAGAAGGAGACCTGCGTCACGGGTTTATATAGCAGTTTATTAGTATTGCAAAAAGAGGGGGTTTGTTCGTTTTGTAAAATAATAAAACTTGCGGAAAAGTGCTGATATGGGTAAGAAAATATACCTTAACTACACATTTTTGCAAATACACTACTTGATATTACAGATAAATTGCTGTTTTATACTAATAAATAGTAGTAATTAGCAAAAAAGACGTAAATATGGATTTACGCACAAAATTAATTTTGAAATTTTTTATAATGTGCTATAATAAATATGAAATTATATAAAAATTAATTGTTGAGTTCGGGATAAAAAAAGAATAGGTGCTTAAAAAGCCGAAAAGGGCAAACTATTCGAAAGGATAGGACGCAAAGTTTTTAAATTAAAAGTGAGGTGAAAATAAATGAAAGTTAAATTGATTATAATTTCAATTATTTTACTTTTAGTTATGGTATTCGCAAGTGGCTGTATTCCGGTTATGGAAAAATTAGGTTTGGTTAATCCTGCGAATGAAGAGCAATTATCTCCGGAAAAAGGTGGCCCCCCTGATGGATTAGTAAAGGTTTTGATAGGATTTAAAGAAAAACCGGGAGCAGCTCAACAGGCAATGGTTAAGGGTATAGGTGGTCAAATCAAATATACTTATAATATCGTGGATGCTATTGCGGCTTCAATTCCACAAAAGGCAATCGATGCACTTCAAAAGAATCCCAATGTTGCTCATGTCGAGCTTGATATCAAGGTATATGCTCTTGATGCCGAGTTGGATGATTCCTGGGGAGTTAAACGCATTGGGGCAGGAGTTGTCCATTCCTCCAATAAGGGCACTGATATTAAAGTAGCTATTATTGATACGGGTATTGACTATAATCATCCCGACTTAGATGATAATTATGTTGAAGGTTATGATTTTGTGAATTCTGATGATGATCCAATGGATGATAATGGTCATGGTACCCATGTAGCTGGTACTGTAGCAGCATTGGATAATGATATTGGAGTGGTTGGTGTTGCACCGGAAGCTAGTTTGTACGCTTTAAAGGTTTTAGATTCGGACGGCAGTGGTTCCTATAGTGATGTTATCGCTGCCATAGACTGGTGTGTAGCTGAAGGTATTCAGGTAACTAATAACAGCTATGGAAGTTCTGGAGATCCTGGAGAAACTGTGAAAGCTGCGTTTGATAACTCCGCGTCGGCTGGGGTTCTCCATGTGGCTGCAGCAGGCAATAGTGGTAATCCTCCTGGCAGGGGTGATAATGTTATCTATCCTGCTCGTTATATATCAGTAATCGCTGTAGCTGCAACTGATCAGAGTGACAAAAGAGCAAGGTGGTCCAGCACAGGTCCAGATCTTGAGTTATCTGCTCCAGGTGTAGCTATAAATTCAACTTTATTAGGTGGCGGATATGGTGAAAAGAGTGGAACTTCGATGGCATCACCTCATGTAGCTGGCGTAGCTGCTTTGGTATGGGCAGGCAACCCTGATTGGTCAAATGGTGATGTTAGAAATCAACTAGAGATTACTGCTGATGATTTAGGTGATTCTTCACTATATGGCAACGGTTTAGTAGATGCTGATGAAGCCGTAGGTGTTCCGCCGCCCCCACTAAATGAACCTCCCATTGTTTTCATTACCAAACCTGCGGATGGCTCTACCTTTGACTCCGGGGTTGCGATTCCCTTTGAAGGAACGGCCAGTGATCCCGAGGATGGAGTTCTCACTGCTGATCTGATTTGGACATCTATCAAAGACGGTCAAATAGGCATAGGAGGTAGCTTCTTCAAGACCCTGAGCGACGGCGCCCACACCATCACTGCAGAGGTGACCGACTCGGGCGACGAGACCGGAAGTGCCTCCATCGGCATTACCGTGGGCACACCTATTACTGACAATATACTGCATGTAAAGAGCATTGATATGTCATTTGATGAACCTGCTACTGCTGGACCAAACAAATTTTACACTGCTATAGCAACTGTATATATTATTGATGCTAATAGCGATCCAACTAATCCTATTCCAGTTGAAGGGGCAACTGTATCTGGTATCTGGAGCGATGCGACTACCGATAGTGATACTGGAATTAGTGATACTAGTGGAAAAGTGATTATGATATCAGATAAGGTAAAAAATCCTGCTAGTGGAACAAAATTCACCTTTACGGTAGATAATGTTATAAAAGATGGATGGACATATGACTCTCCATCTCCGAAGCCAAGTGGAAGTATAACGTATTAAAGGTTATATAAAAATGAATCAATAAAGTAAAAATGATCTATTAAAGAATTTTAAACAAACAAAATTAAAAAGGCAGAGGCTGGGGAGATTAAAAGAAGCTTCAGCTTCTGCCTTTTTAATTTTACTTTTCCTAAAGAGAAGGTGGTGGTTAGTTATGAAGATAATTAAATTGCTCATTATTGTGGTAGTAATCTTCTCAGCTTTAGGGTTGTGGTTAATAGCTTTTGGGAATACAACGTCGGAGGAAATAAATATGAATTATGGTATTTCTATAATGACTGATAAGATGAGCTACACAATAGACGAGCCTATCGTAATGACCCTCAAAATTTTTAATTACACTGAAGAAGATACTGTTTTTCATTTTAATACTTCTCAAAGATATGATTTCATAATCGAAGATGAGGAAGGAAATGAGATTTGGCGTTGGTCCCAGGATAGGATGTTTGCTATGGTGTTAGGAGAAGAAATTTTAGGACCAACAAATACGGAAATTACTTATACAGCAGAATATAAGGATAAGCTTAGCCCTGGTTATTACAAAATTACCGGGATATTTGTTGCCCAGAATAGACCGATGTCAGGTAATGTTGTCATCATAGTGAAATAGGATAAGTTATTTTTTTCTTCTTAAGGAAAATATGTAAGATATTTTTTGCTTAGTCTTTTTTAATTAAATAAATACTATAAAATTTTTTAAAAAATGTTATTGAGAAAAAGAAACAATTAATCAATGACAAAAAAATGATAGCGAGGATGATAAAAAATGTCTAATAAACATAAATTAATAACGTCGGTTTTAGCGACGTTTTTTTTAATTGTAATGTTTTTATTGGGATCTAACTTCCTGATTACGGCACAAACCCATCTTGAATTAGCCAATGAGTATGCAACTCAAAGTGAGAAATTTTTTGAAAAAGCCGTCTCTGAATATAATTTAGCCCTGGAAGAGCCCGAAGCTGACATATTTGAGATTAACTTTCTTCTGGGTAAACTTTATTATGGACACGGTAGGTTCGAAGAGGCCATTCAAACATTATTACCTCTCTATGAGAAAGAAAGAGAAAATTTTGCCCTGACTAAATTTTTAGTTTTTTCTTACTTTAAAAATGGGGATTACACAGATGCCTTGGCTATCTTTGAAAAAAATAAGGATTCAGAAGATGAGGAATTTTTGTATCTTTATGGGATGACATGTGAAAAACAAAGTCTCTTTTATCAAGCAATCGAGATTTATCAGAGAATCAAAGGAGTAGAATATAGGAAGCTCGCTGAGGAGAGAATTTCTTATATCAATGCTCAAACCAAAGTGTTAACGGTTGAAGATATCACCGATCCTTATATTAAGGATTTAATAAAGGCTTCTCCTGGACAAGTTGAATATCCCGATGCAGGGGCAATTGTTCTCTTTAATGAGGAGACATTCAGAATCTTAAGTGATTATACAGCGATAGAGGAACTTCACCTCTTGATAAAGATTTTAAATGATCGAGGGAAAGCGAAATATGGCGAGGTAAAATTAGGCTATGATTCCACTTATGAAAAGATCGAGGTAGAGTACGCCCGGACCATCACGCCAGATGGCGAGATTATTCCCGTGGGGGCAAAACATATTAGAGATATCTCCGAATATCCAGAATATCCCTTGTACAGCAATGCGCGTTTAAGGATCATCTCTATGCCTGAGTTAACTGAAGGGGCGGTAATCGAATATAAGGCAAAGAAATACATTAATAAATTAATTAACGGAAAAGAATTTTGTGAAAATTACCCAATTCAGGACTTCGAGCCTTATCTTAACCAAAGAATCAACCTAATTATCCCTGATGGATATAATATTAACATAAAATCGTATAATCCAGGTTATGTCGAATATGAGCTGAGCTTCTCCCCTCAGATAGAAAGAGTAGAAGATGGAACTAAATATATGTGGAAATTTAACAATGTTCCAGAGATTATCACTGAGCCATCTATGTCTCCTTATATAGAAATTACTCCTTATCTTTGTATTTCCTCTCTCAATGACTGGCAAGAGGTTTATAATTGGTGGGGGAGTCTTGTTGTCGATAAGGTAAAAACTGATAAGGCAATTGAAGAAAAGACCCAAGAATTAATCAAATATAAAAATACACAGGAGGAGAAAGCTAAGGCAATCTATCATTGGGTTGCTTCAAAGATTAGATATGTAGGCGTAGAATATGGAGAAGCAGGATTTGAACCACACTATGCCACAGAGATATTTAAAAATAAATACGGAGACTGTAAAGATCAGTCAATGCTCTTAATTTCGATGCTTAGATATGCTGGGATTTCTGCTTATCCAGTTCTTATTGGAACAAAAGGCTCTTACCTTTTAGATGAGGAATTTCCTACTCTCATCTTTAATCATGCTATCTGTCTGACCAAAGTAGGGGAAAAATTAGTTTTTCTTGACCCTACTTCTGAAACTACTTCTTTTGGCGATCTTCCCGGAGGAGACCAAGACAGAAAAGTGTTGGTTTTTTATGAAAAAGAGGGAAAGATTCAAAAAACTCCTTTATTTTCACCAGAACATAATAAAGCATATATTAGTATGAGTATTGATATTCATGAGGATGAGACAATTTCGGGGACAAGAAATATCAATACTTTTGGAGAATATGACCAGGGGCAAAGATATTGGTTAAAGTACACAAAACCTGTTCTCATTAAAGAAGCTCTTAATTCAGCAGTAAATAGTCTTTCTCCAGGAGGAAAGCTTTTAAGTTACGAGATAAGTGACATAGAAGACCTTAACCATCCTATAGAGATAAAAATGGAATTTGAGGGGCCAAAGTTCTTAACCAAGGCTGGGGAAGATAGGCTCGTTCCTCAATTAGGGGGTTTTTCCACTAGTTTAGTTTCTCGGGATAAAAGGAGCTATCCCATTGATTTTAGCACTCTTGATGAGTTTGATGTAATGGTTAAAATTAAACTTGCGGAAAATCTTACGGTAAAATATCTCCCTCCCCCAATTATTAAAGATACTCCGTGGTTTACCTACCTTAACCAATACAGTTTTTCTCAAGGGATTATCTCTTTTGAAGAAAGTTTGATTCATAAAAGGACTTTGGTAATTCCGGAAGAATATGAAGAGTATAAGAAAATTTGCGAAGACCTTGCTCGTGAGGCAGATAAGCAGGTTGTTTTGAATTTCAGATAACCTTCCCTTAGTAGAGTTCTTTAATTTTTAAGATTAGGTTTTCGCGGGTTTTGGTTAGGGTAGAAAGCCCATGGTTATATTTCTTTAGATCAATCATCAGGTTTTGTACTTTCTTTGAATCTTTAAGGACTATCGGGTCGCATAGTTGGCATTCTGCATCAGCTTTGTTTCCTTCTAAGACTTTTATTTTTTCTTCGGCTGATTTTAATTTATCCAGAATATCTTTATTTTGTCGGTAGATACGATTTCGTTCTTCTGCTTCTTTCTGTTTTCTCAATTTATCTAAAGTTTTTATTCTTAGTTTCGATTGCTCTACTCTTTTAGTTTTAGTAGATAAGTCACCATCATTAATTTCTGCCAGCAATTGAGTTCGTTTTTCTATAAAGTAGGAATAGTTCCCGGGATAATCATAAATTCGCCCATCGCGAATCTCAATTACCCGGGTAATTAGATTGTCCAAAAAGAAACGGTCATGAGATACAATTAAGATAGTCCCACTATATTTTAATAAAGCTTGCTGAAATAATTCTTTAGTGATTATATCCAGATGATTGGTTGGTTCATCAAGTATCAGAAAATTAGATTCCTGCATCAGAATCTTTGCCAAAGCCAGGCGAGATTTTTCTCCTCCGGAGAGAACACTAATCGGCTTATGGACAGCATCACCGGAAAAGAGAAAAGCTCCCAATAAATTTCTCCTTTCTCCAGAAGTCATGGAACTTGGTTCGGTAGATATTTCTTCCCAGACAGAATGATTATAGTTTAGATTTTCAGAGCTTTCCTGAGAGAAGAAAGCCAGATTTACTTTGTGTCCCAGGTGTACTGTTCCAGCAGTCGGTCTTTCTCTTTCGCTGATTAATCGGGAGAGGGTAGATTTGCCTGCTCCATTTATCCCTACCAGAGCAACTCGTTCGCCCCGGTGTAAGGTAAAATATAGGCCGCTGAATACAGCAATTTCCTCATATTTTTTAGTCAAGTTTTCTACGCTCACTACTTGATCCCCGCTTCGGGGACATTTGGGAAAATAGATGGCTGCTTTTTTGGGCGCTTTATCAATTTTTACTATTTGCATTTTTTCCAGCATCTTTATTCTGCTTTGCACCTGTGCTGCCTTAGTATTTTTGTAACGAAATCTTTCGATAAAAGTCTCGGTTTTAGCTATCTTTTCCTGCTGATTATTAGCTTCTTTTTGTAATAGTTCGTGTCGCTTTCCTTTTTCTTTTAGATAATAGGAAAAATTTCCCTGATAGGTAGTCAATCTTTGATGAGCCAATTCTGCAATTCGGGTCATAAGTTTATCCATAAAGTACCGGTCATGAGAGATGACTATTATGGTCCCGGGAAAATTTAAGAGCCAATTTTCCAGCCACTCCAAGCTTTCTGTATCCAGATGGTTGGTAGGTTCATCAAGCAAAATTATATCCGGTGAAGAAAGAAGTATGGAAACCAGGATTATACGCATCTTCCATCCGCCGGAGAATTCGGTACATTGTCGGGTAAAATCTTTTTCTCGGAAGCCTAAACCTTTAAGAACTTTATGGGCCTGGATAGAAAAAGTATAACCTCCCCGGTGCTCAAAGAGGTTGGTTATTTTTTCATATTTTTTAAAAGCTGCTTGATATGCGTTTGATTCAGCAGAAAGCGAGGTCAGATGTTCTTCGCAAGCCTTTAGGGAATGTTCTAATTTAGTAATGCCTGATTTTTCCTTCAGGTAAGAGATAAGGTCGATGTTGCTTTTAAGTTCGATTAAATCCTGAGGAAGGTAGCCAATCCGCTGGTTTCGTGGTAAAGTAATATTACCTTTATCGGGTTGAACAAGTCCTACAATGGTGCGAAATAGGGTGGTCTTTCCGGTACCGTTATTACCTACCAGGCCGATGCGGCTGCCCCTGGGGATTCTCCAGTTTAAATTATCAAAGAGAACTTTCTCCTGGAAGCCGATGCTAATATTTTCAAGGGAAATCATAAATATTTTCTCCTGTTGTCTTGTAATTAATTTATAGATATTTAAATCCATTATACACGAAATTTTAAATATTTGCCGTGGAATTAAAATTATTGTTATTAGATAGTATAGTAATATATAATGAAAAACAGATATTTATTTTCATTTAAAATCGTGTCAAAAGAACCGTCCCCTTGACACAGCGAAGGATGCACTTGCTATGAAAGATAATAATTCATTCGATATTGCGGTAATCGGCGGGGGGCCAGCCGGGATGATGGCAGCTGGCCGGGCCGCTAAATTAGGAGCAAAGGTTGTTTTAATCGAAAAGAACGAAATTCTGGGTAAAAAATTGCTGATTACCGGCAAAGAACGTTGTAATTTTACTCATAATGAGTTTGACATCAGAAAATTTGCCGAAAAATTTGGCAGAAATGGGCGATTTCTCTATAGTGCTTTAGCGGTATTTGGAGCGCGTGAGGTGATTGATTTTTTTGAATCCCGAGGAGTAAAAGGCAGGGTAGAACAGGGGGATAGAGTCTTCCCGGAGAAGGGTAATGCCCAGGACATATTGAATGTGCTTATAAAATATTTAGGGGAGGGAAAAGTCAATATTTTGCTTAATTCCGAGGTAACCGGATTTAAGCAGAAGAACGGAAAAATATCTCAGGTTCTACTTCGAGACCGCCAGATAAACGCCGATAAATGTATTATTTGTACAGGGGGAAAGGCGTATCCTCAGACCGGTTCTAGCGGTGACGGCTATCAATGGGCTGAACAATTAGGGCACACTGTAATTACACCTGTCCCTGCCTTAAACCCGGTAAAGACCTTTGAAGATTGGGTGAAAGAAGTACAGGGTTTATCTCTTAAAAATGTCTCACTCAAATTGTTTCAGAATGGCAAGAAACAGGATGAACGTTTTGGCGAGATGCTTTTTACTCACTTTGGGGTGAGTGGGCCTATCGTTATGGATATGAGTAAAAATATCGGGGCGTTGTTGAAAAATGGTCCGGTAAAATTGATCTTAGATTTAAAACCGGCTCTGGATTTTAAAAAATTGGATAAACGTATCCAGCGAGATTTTCAGGAGTTCAAGGGGAGGATGTTTAAGAATTCACTGAAAGGATTATTGCCTTTGTCGATGATACCGGTAATTATCAAACTTTCCGGTATAGAGCCTGAGAAAAAAGTAGATTACATCAGTGGGGAAGAACGAAATAAGTTAGTTCACCTGCTAAAAGAATTAGAATTAACACCCACAGAACTGTTAGGGTTTAAGTGGTCGGTAGTGACCAGCGGAGGAGTTTCCCTTAAAGAGGTGAATCCGAATACCATGGGTTCTAAGAAGATTGAAAATCTTTATTTTGCCGGGGAGATTTTAAACCTTGACGGCCCTTCCGGGGGATATAATCTACAGGAATGTTGGAGCACTGGATACCTGGCCGGCGAAAGCGCAGCAAAATTACATTAAACTTTGTGTTATAATTAAAGAAATTATTCCCCTTAATTTAAAAGATTGGATAGATATAGTAATTTTAACCTTGAAGAAAAATTGGAAAGGTAAAAAATCAGATGAAGTTTCTTCACATAGCTGATATTCATCTGGGGATGGAAAATTATGGACGGATAGATCCTTCTACCGGCCTGCATACCCGATTAAAGGATTTTATAAAATGTTTTAGTTATGCAATTGATATTGCTCTGGAAGAAAAGGTGGATTTGGTAATATTCACCGGTGATGCCTATAAAAATAGCAATCCCAATCCTACCCATCAGCGTGAATTCGCCAGGCAGATTTATAGATTAAGCGAAGCAGAAATCCCGATAATAATGATAAATGGAAACCATGATAACCCAGTATCTTTCGGTCGGGCTACCACCCTGGATATCTTTGATATTTTAAATGTCTCCGGAGTAAAAGTGGTAACCGAACCTGAGCTGTTAAACATTGATACCAAGGCAGAGCCGGTTCAAGTCTTCGGTTTGCCCTGGCCTACCAAGAACCTCTTTCTTGGCAAAGAAGAATATAAAGATTTTACTGATGAGGAAATTACTAAGGAAATTCAGAAGAGAGCAAGTAAAAAGATCAGAGAATTTGCCCGGATGATGAAGCCGGGTATTCCAGCAATTTTTGCTGCCCACCTGGCTGCTGCAGAAGCAACTTATTCCGGTTCAGAGAGGTCGGCAATAATAGGGAGAGACCCGGTATTTTCCACTCAAGTATTGGCTCAAAAAGAATTTGATTATGTAGCTTTGGGTCATATCCATAAATTTCAGGATTTAAATCTTAACAATCATCCTCCGGTAGTCTATCCGGGGAGTATCGAAAGAATAAATTTTGGTGAGGAGAAGGATGACAAAGGGATTTGTTTGGTGAATATAGAAAAAGGCAAAACTTCTTATGAATTTATTCCCCTCCCCGCTCGAAAGTTTGTCACCATAGATATGGTAATTAGCGAAGAGCAAGACCCCACTAACACTTTGTTACGGGAAATTGAAAAGTATGATTTATCTGAGGCAGTGGTAAGGGTATTTTATACTATGCCTGCAGAGAGGGAAGACTTAGTGGATTTTAAAAGGATACACTCTGCCTTGGAAGGAGCCTTTTTAGTAACCGCTATTGCCAAAAAATCTAAATCTCTAGAACGGAGAAAAAGGGTAGAAGAAATTACAGAAAATTTGGGAATGTTAGAAGCTATAGATAAATATATCCAGAATAATTCCGATTTAGTTCCTTTGTCTGAGGAATTGAAAACTTACGCCCAGGAGTTAGAAAAAGAATTAGAAGGAAATGATTAAAATTCATTAAATATAAATATAAGATTATAAGATTATCTTGTTAAGTTTCTTTCTGGATTCCCGCTTTCGCGGGAATGACAAAAAGGAAATGGGAATGACAGAAAGAGGAGTGAAAACAGACAAGAGAAAGGATTAAAAATTGATACCGGTAAAATTAGCCCTGAAAAATTTTTTAAGTTATGGGGAAGATGTCCCCCCTCTCGATTTTACCCAGTTTCATATCGCCTGTCTTTCGGGTAATAATGGCCAGGGCAAATCCGCCCTTCTGGATGCTTTAACCTGGGCAGTATGGGGAGAAGGAAGAAAAGCCAGCCAGGAGAAGAAAGCTGATAACAGTCTTTTGCGGATAGGCCAGAAAGATATGCAGGTAGAATTTGTATTTGATCTGGAAGGAGATAGATATCGTATTATTAGAACTTTTTCTCTGGCTAAAAAGAGTTCCCGCTCAAGTTTAGAATTTCAGGTTTTTAGTCAAGAAGATAACGAATATATTTCTCTCACCTGTCCTTCCATTCGAGAAACCCAGGAAAGAATTACTAAAACCCTAAGGATAGATTATCAGACCTTCATTAATTCCGCTTTTATACTCCAGGGTCGGATAGATGAATTTAGCCGAAAGAGCGCCCGGGAAAGAAAGGAAATTTTATCCGAGATTTTAGGTCTTTCCCGTTATGATGAGCTGTCTAATTTGGCTAAGTCCCATCTTAGGGAAATTAATAATATTATAATGACCAAAGAAGGCAGATTGGAATATATCTATCAGGAAACGGCCAACCTTGATTTTTATAAAGAGAAGATAAAGGAATTGTCAGAAAGTCACAAGGATATTTCCCGGAAGATAAAGACAGAAGAAACAAAAGTGGGTAAATTAAAAGAGGAAATAAATCTCTTAAAACATAAAAGTGAACAATACGCAGAATTGGGAAGCCGAATAGAGCAATATAGGCAAGAGATTGCGCGAGGGCAAAAACAGATTGAATTAAGAAAGAAAGAAATTATCGATTGTGAAAAGATAATTTCTCAAAAAGAGAAAGTTTTAAATGATTTTAAAAATTATCAGAAATTTAATACTGAAAACAATGAATTTAGCCGAAAGCTCCAAAAAATCAGGAAAATAGAAGAAGGTAAAGTTCTTACCGAGAGAAGGATAGAAAGTGGGCGAGCAGATTTAGAAGTAGAAGTTAGGAATAAAAAGGACAGATACAAAGATTTAAAGGTCAAGGTCGAGCAGGGGGCAAAAAATAGGGTCAAGCTTTTGGAATTAGAAAAAAAGATGAAAGAAATAAAGTTACTCGAAGAGCAGAGTGAAGAAATTCGCCAAAAAGGCAGCGAACTTAATGTAGAAATAAACAGTATTAAAGGTCAGATAGAAAGATTAGAAAAAGACAATAAAGATAATCAGGAAAAACTGCGTCTGTTAAGGGAGAATCCGGAGGGAGAGTGCCCTTTGTGCGAGGCAAAATTAAACGCAGAGAGAAAGAGGAAGATTGAGGATAATATAAATAAAGAAATTAGTATAAATCTTAAGAAGATAGAGAAATTAAAAAAAGAGACAGAGGAGTCGAGCAAACAGAAAGATAGATTAGCAGAAAAATGGAGAGAAATTAACCAAAGATTAAAAGATAAAGATGTTTGGCAACAGAAGTTAAGCAAGGCACATTTTGAATACGAAGAATCTAAGCAAGCTGCAAAACTGATGGTTGGCTTGCAGGAAGAGATTAAAAAATTAGAAAAAACTATCCAAGAGAAAGATTACGCCCCAGAAGAACAGAAAAGATTAAAAGAGCTTGAAGGGCAGATAAAAAAAATTGGTTACGATGAAGCAAGACACCTTCAGTTAAACCGTAAGATTGAAGAATTAAGTAATGCCCCTCTGGAAAAAGCAAAATTAGAAGAGGCAGAGAAGAAAATTGATTCTTTAAGAGACGGGCTATCCGAATTACAAGAACATTATCAACAGAAAGAATTAGATTTAAAAGATTTGGAGAAGAAGAGAGAGAAAGTAAAAATAGAATTAAAAGAACTTCCTTCTCTGAAAGAAAAATTAGTTCAAGAGGAACAGGTATTAAATTCTGATCAAACCCTTAAAGATAAAATTTTAGAAGAAAGAGGAGGGTATCAGAGCAAATTTGACCAGTGTCTTAAATTGGGAAAAGAGAAGAAAGAGATAAAAAAAGAATTAGAAAAAAGCACGAAAGAGCAAAATATTTACGAAAAATTAATTGTGGCTTTTGGGAAGAATGGGATTCAAGCCTTAATTATTGAAAATGTTTTACCCGAAATAGAAGAAGAGGCTAATAACCTGCTGGCTAAGTTGACCAATAATAGTACTCAGATAACCATTGAGTCTCTTCGGGATTTGAAGAGCGGAAAAATTAAAGAGACCTTAGATATAAAGATAGGTGATGAACTGGGCATCCGTGACTATGAACTATACAGTGGGGGAGAATCATTTCGGATAGATTTTTCTTTAAGAATAGCTCTATCCAAGTTACTGACCAGAAGGGCAGGGACTAAATTAAGGACTCTGGTTATGGATGAGGGATTTGGTACCCAGGACGAAGAAGGTATAGACAACCTGGTACAGGCTATCCAATCTATTAGTGATGATTTTGATAAAATATTAGTCATCACTCATTTGGAATCATTAAAAGATGCCTTTCCGGTAAGAATCGAGGTAACCAAGCTTCCCGAGATTGGTTCCCGATTTGAAATTATAAAAAATTAAGCCCGAATATCTCCTCTCTTGCACGGATTTATGCTAACTCATATGTTTCCTTCACCTATCTTGCTGCACGCGCAATTTAAACTGTGACCATTAAAGACAGTCCAGTTTTGATTTTTAAATGACAAATTTTAAAAATAAGTTGACAAACATGATTAATAAAATATATAATAGTTGTACGGTTGTCCGTATAAGTATGTAACGTTGTGTGCTAACCTACAAAAACCAATCTTCAAACTTCTGGAGGATTTGAAAATTCTTTTCTTTCTAATATTTCGAAAATATTTACCTCAGCGAATTACCTTATAGACTCGAAACAATTAGGCAAAATTAAGAAAGAGTCATTTAAAAGGTACTATTATTGTGAGCGAAAAAGGGTGAAAAATAATTACCGATAACCCTAATGACTAAAGGTTGAAGTACAGTATCATGAAGAAAAGGCAACCAGGCCGAATATTTTGGAGTTTATTTAAAGCTGAAAAGAACAAGTAGGGGTGTATTGCAAACCCTTATTAATAAAGGAGGGGGGGGATAATAGTAAAATTAGTTTTTTAAATTCCTATGTATAATGGAATTAAAAAATTATAAGAAAAAGGGGGTGGTGATAAAAGAAAGAAGTTTTATTTGATTCTATTATATCATGTATTAAAAAGTTATGGGAGGTGTTAAATATGAGATCAAAAAGAGTAATGTATAAACTAATAACTATTCTATTAATATTTACTCTTGTAGTAGGATTATCTTTTGGTGCAGAAAAAACGAAGCTTACTTTTTGGAATATGCCATTTGTTACACAGGAAGTTTCTCCAGATTATGTAAAAATGTGGGAAAGTGATGCAAAAACTGCATTATCAGCATATGTAGTCGATAATTTTTATGGCCCTGGAAAATACAAGGATCAAAGAGATAAGTTTTTACTTCAAGCAAAAACTGGAATACCGGATGTTATTGAGGGTTTACTCGAAGACACGGCGGTATATGTAAGTAACGATATTATCGAACCTCTCGATTCTTATTTTTCTGAATGGGCTGACAGCAGTCAGTTTGTAGAAAGTACATTAGAACCTCTTCGAATTAATGGTAAGCTTTATGGCATACCTTACAATACAAATGCTCGTGCCTTGATATATCGAAAAGATATATTGGAAAAATATGGTCTTTCTGTTCCAAAGACATGGGATGAACTAATTGATACAGCAAGAAAAATAACTGAAAAGTCTAATAAGGAAATATTTGGTTTCTATGTATGTACTGAAGTTGGAGATCCAAGAGCGGCTCAAGAGTTTATTACCTGGTATTTTCAGGTAAGCGATAAGAAAAATCCGTTTGATATTACGACTGTGGAAGGGAAAAGAACCGTTAAAGTAGTTGCTACAGCAGATCAGCTTGAAAAAGTTCTTTATTTGTATGGAAAGCTCTTTGAAGGTGATTTTCCTGCTTGTGATCCGAATCAGAGAGGTACAGGCTGGCCGGTTGAAGATCCGGGTTATGTGGCAGGTAAATGGGCAATGGCACCTATGGGGCCATGGCTTTGGGGGAGAAGAACGGAAAATGATACTGCAAAAGATATTCTTGAAAATAAAACTATAATAACCAGAATCCCATATTCGAAAGATGGGGTACCCGCCACTTATCTGGAAGTAAAACCGATAATGATGAGTAAATTCTCGAAAGATAAAAATGCTGCTTGGGATCTTATCAAGTATATTACTTCAAAAGAAAAAATGGCTCAATGGCTGGTTGAATCTGGTGGAATACCAGCGAGAAAGGATTCACTGAATATGGATGTTTTTGAAAAGGCTGGTATTCAATGGTGGATGCAGGGTTTTGCTAATGAATTACCAATTTCAGTAGCTATGTCTCCAATAAACTGGGGACCTGTTAGCGAAGCAAACTTAAGAGCTGTAAACTATGTAATTTATGGAGAAAAATCAGCAAAAGACGCAGCACAATGGCTATTGGATACTTATAATGATCTTAATAAAAAGAATACTCTGTAAACTTTCTGTAAACTAAATTTAATTGAAAAGGAGTGGATACTAGCCACTCCTTTTCATAACAAGAAAAAAAGTCATGAAGATTAATGTAATTTAATCTTCATGAAATTAAAAGGTTATTAATACAAATAAATTTTAAATTTTAATAAAAGAATGATAAGAAAGAGTTTATGGATAAAAGAAAAGGTTATTTTTTAATAATTCCAGCGATTGTTATCATGTGTATTTTTACTTTATATCCTTTAATAGATGGGATTAGAGTATCATTTACAGATAAAAGTATGCTTAAAACGGAGTATAGTTATATTGGCATAGATAATTACAAGCAGATGTTAGGTGATCCTATTTTCTGGCTTTCACTCCGGCATTCGATAATACTGACGGGAGTTGTTGTAATATTGCAATTAATATTTGGGCTTATTTTAGCCTGGACGATGAAACAAGAAATACCAGGCATGTCGATTTATAAAAGCATTATTATGGTAAGTTGGGTAATTCCCGTTGCTGCAACAGTAATAATCTTTAAGTTTATGGCACAATCTGATGTCGGTTTTATAAATATAATATTAAAAAGCATAGGGTTAAAAAGCCTGGTAAAATACTGGTTTGGAGACCCATCAACTGCATTTTCTTTCATTATTTTACTGCATTTATGGAGAAATGTGCCATTTTATGGAATTGCTTTTTTAGCTGCCATGCAGACAATTCCTGCAAGTTTCTATGAAGCGGCAGAAATTGATGGAGCTAATGCTTTTCAAAGTTTCTGGTATATAACTCTCCCTGGAATAAGAAATATGATAATTGTAATGGTTACTATACATGTTCTCTGGACATTCAATAATTTTGATTTTATTTATTTGGCAACCGGTGGAGGTCCAATTAATACAACTGATGTGCTTCCAGTTTATGTCTACAGGCAAAGTTGGGTTAGTTATGCGGCGGGATATGGGGCAAGTATAGGTACCGTTATGCTTTTAATTCTTAGTGTTTATTTAATAATTTATTTAATGATTCAAGAGAGAGGAGAATATATACGATAAAAGGGTTAAGATTAAATACAAGACAAATAAAAATTCGAAACAGGATTATCGCATACATAGTTATCTTCATTTCTTTATGTTTTTTTATACTGCCAATGATTTGGATTTTTTACTGTTCTTTTAGAACTCAAGAATCTATTTTTACCGGTAAAATCATTCCAGCTTTAGAAGGTTTTACATTTAATAATTATATAAAAATACTTAGTGTGACTGATTTTCCTCGTTATTTCGTAAATTCAATAAAAATTTCAAGTCTCGTTACTATTATAAGCCTTATTATTTCAATATTTGGAGCATATGGATTAAGCCGTTATGATATTAAAGGTAAAAAAATCATTATACTTGGCATATTCTCTACTCAAATGTTTCCGCAGGTTCTCATACTTATACCTCTTTTTTTAGTTATTTTTTCATTGAATTTAATGGATAGCATATTAGGTATTGTTCTTACGCAACTAATTCTCGTTCTTCCTTTTTGTTTGTGGATGTTGAAAGGATATTTTGATACAATACCGATTGATTTAGACAATGCTGCTGAAATTGATGGAAGTAACCTTATCCAGCAATTAATATACGTTATTTTACCTATTGCTGAACCTGGTATTATGGTTGTAGCTTTTTATTCTTTTGTTGTTTCTTGGAGCGATTACCTTATTGTATCTGTCATCAGCCAGAGTCAAAATACAGCGACTCTTACGCTTATTATAAGTCGTCTCTCGTCTTCTTTACTTATTCGTTGGGGACAAGTATGCGCTGTTGCAACCCTAACCATTGTTCCAACCTTGATTCTCTTCGCTTTCGTTCAAAAAAGGTTAATTAAAGGTTTAACGGCTGGAGCGTTGAAAGAATAATTTGATTTTTAAGGATAATGATAGGAAAAATTAAAATTTAAGCAATTACTGAAAGAAGATAAGAAACATTTATTATTTGTATTAGTGAAATAGTTTGGAAGTGTAATATGCGGTGTAATTTTATGCAAATACATAAAAAAAAGATTAAAAAAGAAGATGGTCGTTATTTGATTTATTATGCTTTTACTAATAAGAATTATAAGATAGTTATCTGTAATTCAAAGGTAGAACGTGGTTTAGTAGATTCAAAACTATAAATTTAGCGAAAAAAGCTTATTTAGAGCATTTTATAGAAGTCATAAGTGAAGAATATAAAAAAAAGACAGGAATAATACCTGAAATATATGTAAGCAGTCCTACTGCTGGAGCAAAGATGATTAAAGAGGATAATAAAAATGGATGAAATAGAGATTAAGCAAGAAAGAATTATAAAACTATTAGATAAAAAGGGTCTGGATGGAATTATTCTTGCGAAAAATAGCAATATTTCCTGGTTAACTGCTGGAATGGAGAATAGGATTGTCTTTGTTAGTGAAGAGGGTGCAGTTAAGTTAATTGTTTTAAAAGATAAAATTTTGGTTTTAACCAACAATATTGAAGCTGAAAGAGTAATAAAAGAAGAGGGGTTGGGGAAAAAAGATTTCCAGCTTATGGTTAACCAGTGGTATGAAAGAGACTTATTAGATGGCTTAATAAGAAAATATCGTTTAGGTGGTGATTGTTATTTTCCCGAGGTAAATAATTTACAAGAAGAGATCAAACAACTGCGTTTTTCCTTATTGCCTGGTGAGATAGAAAGATATAGGTCGCTGGGACGGGAAACAGCTAAGATTATGACTGAGGTATGTAAAGCGATTAAACCCGGTGATACAGAAAATGAAGTTAAAGGCCGACTGGCCCAGAAACTCTGGAGTAAAAATATAAACCCCCATTTAATCCTGGTGGGTTCCGATGAAAGGCTCTTTGACTATCGTCACCCTATTGCTAAAGATAAAGAGATTAAGAAATATGTTATGGTAGTAACTTGTGCTGAAAGATATGGATTAATTGTCAATTTAAGCAGGCTTGTCCATTTTGGAGAGATTGCAGAGGAATTAATGGATAAATTAAGGGCGGTGGCTAAGGTTGATGCGAGTTTTATAACCAATACCAGGCCAGGTAAAAAAGTGGCTGATATTTTTCAGGAAGGAATTAGAACTTATGGAGAAGTTGGTTATCCGGGAGAATGGAAACTTCACCACCAGGGCGGGGCAACAGGTTATGAAGCGAGAGATTATATTGCTACCTCAAAAATAAATGAAGTGGTTCAACCAAATCAGGCTTTTGCCTGGAATCCATCAATAAAAGGAGTGAAGAGTGAAGATACTATTATTGTGAATAAAACCGAAAATGAAATAATTACCGATGACCCTGAATGGCCTAAGGTTGAAGTAGAGTATAATGGAGAAAAGATAAGCAGGCCGGGTATTTTAGTTGAGGGATAAAAGAATAAGTAGGGGGATACTAGCCCTTACTAATAAAGGAGGTGAAAAAGGAATAACGATTTTTTACTAGCACTTTGTATTAAAGATGCTTCGCGAGGTTTTGCTAGAAAATTATTAGGAAAAATTAAAAAGGAGAAAATATTATGTTAAAGAAATTTAATCTTTTACTTTTGTTGGTATTGACTTGTGTTGCTCTTTTAGTATTACCGGTAATGTCTCAGGCAAGCGAAGGCCCAGTTGTAATTTACTTTTTCCCGGGTGGTGCTCCCGGATGTACCTTTGGTACAGTTGTCTATAATGGTGCTAAAGCAGCAGCAGACATATTAGGTGACAGGGTTGAGGTAAGATATCTTTATTCAGATTGGAGCCCGCAGAAAATGGTTGATCAATTTCAGCAAGCTGTTGCAGCCAATCCTGACGGTATAGCCATTATGGGACATCCTGGAGATGAAGCATATAAGCCTTTTGTTGAACAAGCCGAGAAACAAGGGATTATCGTTACCAGTCAAAATACGACATTACCTGAACTTGAAAAAGCTTATGCTGCAAATGGATTTGGTTATGTAGGCCAGGGACTTTATGAATCAGGCTATACTCTCGGTGAAGGTACGATTAAAATGGCTGGATTAAAAACCGGGGATAGAGTGCTTGTTTGGGGTCTTTTATCACAACCTACCAGAGGATTAAGAACAAAAGGAGCTATAGATGCTTTTGAAAAAATAGGGGTAAAAGTAGATTATTTGGAAATCTCAGCTGAGGTAGATAAAGATGCTTCAAACGGTATTCCGGTTATATCAGGTTATTTACAGGCAAATCCTGATTGTAAAGCTGTGGTAACCGATCATGGTGGCTTAACTTCTGCACAACGTACTTATTTTGAAACATCAGGTTTGGGCCCAGATGATATTTTTGGCGCTGGTTTTGATTTGTCAGCTCCGGTCGTAGAAAGTATTAAGAGTGGTTATACTGATCTCATATTAGACCAACAGCCTTTCTTGCAAGGGTTTCTACCAGTTATGCAAATTTATTTAACCAAGATGTATGGTTTCTCCGGATTGCATATTGATACAGGTGGTGGTTTAATTAGCAAGGACAATATAGATTTGGTAGCCCCTTTAGCTGAAAAAGGAATGAGATAAGATAAGATAGCGAATAATTACGATACTAATTTTAGGTTATCCTGCAGGAAGGATTTTTAAAAAACTCTTCCTGCAGGATTATTTAGACCGTGCTATTAATTGTTTTATAAAGGAGAGGGTTATATATGGACAAATTGGTAGAAATGAAAAATATATATAAGTCCTATGATGGGGTTGTAGCCTTGAAGGGCGTAGATTTTGAAATAGGTTTTAATGAAGTTGTAGGGATTTTAGGTGATAATGGTGCAGGTAAGTCGACTTTGATTAAAATTATTTCTGGAATGCATTCTTTTGATGAGGGTGAAATGTATATTAGAGGTGTAAAAATTAATCCTAAAAAATATTCTGTAAAAATAGCTCATAATCTTGGCGTAGAAACCGTTTATCAAGAAAAAGCCCTTGCAGATAAGCAAACTTTATGGAGAAATATTTTCGTTGGCCGGCAAATTACTAATAAACTGGGCTTTATTAATATAAAAAAAGAAAAAGAAGAAACAAATAAAATTATGCGTGATTTAATGGGATTTAGAGGAATAGGTGCAAATGCTGATTCAGCAATTTTAACCTTATCTGGTGGGGAAAGAGAGGGTGTTGCCATATCAAGGGCAATGTACTTTGAAGCAGATCTGGTTATTTTAGATGAGCCGACCATGGCTTTATCATTGCAAGAAGTAAAAAAAGTCTTGAAGTTTATCCAAAATATTAAGGACAAAGGAAAATCTTGTATCTATATTTCTCATAATATCGCTAATATCCACCCAGTTTCTGACCGTTTTGTAGCAATTGACCGAGGCAAGGTAGTTGGTGCTTATAATCGTAAGGATATATCTTTACATGAGCTTAGTGAGGAATTGATTAAATATACTAAGACAAGCACACAAATCAATCAAAGTGAGAGGGTATTATAAAATGGATAATTTAGAAACAAATTACAAAGTAAAAAAATCTATTCAATACAAATCTCAAATTGCATTGTTAATTATGACTGCCAGTATTTTTGGATTATTTATGATTACCAGCCCTGAAGTTTTCCTTAAAGGAAGAATATATCAATCATTTTTATCTACAGTTCCTATTATGGGATTAATGGCGCTTGGTTTAACTTTTGTACTGGCTATGGGGGAAATAGATCTTTCCTTTCCCTCGGTTATGGCCTTATCAGGTTTTATTTTTTCAATTACGTTTAAGACTACAAACAGCGTTATATTGGCTCTAATATTCAGCATTTTATCTGGTGTAATAGTTGGATTTATAAATGGAACATTAGTTACCTCGATAGGCATTCCGTCAATTGTAGCTACATTGGGTATGCAATTTTTAATAAGGGGTTTTAGTAATATTATATCTAATGGTTTGGCTAAAACAGTAGCAATAGATAAAACCATTTCCTATAAAATATTTGCAGAAAAGTTGGGGGCAATTCCTGTTCAGTCAATTTGGTTTGCAGGAATAGCAATTTTCTTATATTTCTTACTTTTTAGACATAGGTTTGGCGAACATGTATTATTTATAGGTGATAATCGGGAAGCTGCGAGAATGATGGGCGTTAATGTGAATAGCGTAAAAATAATGGTTTTTGTATTAATGGGAGTGATGGCTTCATTTGCCGGAATACTGAGTTGTTATCGAATGAGAACCTGGTGGCCGACAATGGGAGAAGGATATATAATGATGGTAATGGCTGCTGTTTTTATAGGCGGCACTTCTATGCTTGGTGGAGTAGCTAGCATCGAGGGTACTTTCATTGGTGCATTTATTATTGGTTCTTTAGAAGCAGGTATTGTTGCTGCAGGCCTTTCTGGTTTCTGGACACAATTTGTTTGCGGGGTTTTAATAATAGCTTCAGTAACTATTCATACCTTAGCAAAGAGAAGAAAATAGAGTAGAAGTAAACTTTGTATATGGCAGCAATTAACAAATAAAAAATTCTTTTATATTTTAAAATTGTTGAAAAAAATATAATCTACAAAATTTATTATTAGAGGGAGTTCAATATGAATCATCGTGAAAGAGTGTTAATGGCTCTTAACCACGAAACCCCTGATAGATGCCCGATGCAAATAAGTTTTACTCCGGAATTTGCAAAAAAATTAAGCAAGGAAATGAAAATTCAGGGAGAAGATAGTCACAATCCCCATGGGGGAGGGAATTCCTATAAATTGGAATTAGCTTTAGATGAAGATATGCTTCTAACTTCGGTAGGGTGGGCTAATTCTTATTATCAGGATGGTTTTAAAAACGGAGAAGAATATGTTGATGAATGGGGTATAAGATGGAAGGTTATTCAATATGATACTAAGTATGGAAAAGGTAGATATACCGAAATTATCGGGCACCCTTTAGCAAATGATGATACTGTAAATACTTATATAGTTCCTGATCCTAATCGTCAGGAATTATATAGAGAAGCTCAAAAACTGATTGATAATTGCAAAATAGATTATTTTATTGTTGGAGTTACTGTAACCACAATTTTTGAAACTGCTTGGGCATTAAGGGGAATGGAAAAGCTACTGATGGATTTTATAATAAATCCTGGTTTAGCTGAAGAAATATTAAATATACCTTATCATTACCATCTTACTGCTGCAAAAAAATTAACTGAGATGGGAGTCGATATGATTTGGATAGGGGATGATGTTGGAACACAAAAGGCAATGATGTTTTCGCCACAAATTTGGAGGAATTTTTTTAAACCAAAGATGGCTAATTTTATTTCTGAAATAAAAAAAAGCAATCCTGCTTTAAAAGTAGCTTATCATTCTGATGGTGTAATTTATCCTATTATACCTGATTTAATAGAGATTGGGGTAGACGTTCTGAATCCTATACAACCTGCTTCTATGGATCCTTATAAATTGAAAAAAGAATATGGCGATAAATTGTGTTTTTGGGGTACATTGGATGAACAGTATACCCTGCCTTTTGGCTCACCGGGCGAAGTAAGGAAAGAGGTATTGTCTCGAATCAATCTGGTGGGTAAGCAGGGAGGCTTAATTATAGGTCCGACGCATAATATACAGCTCGATACACCTATGAACAATTTTTGGGTTATGGTAGATACCATAAGAAAAACTTATTATTAAGCAATATGGGCATTTTATTAAAAAAGTATCATTGGGTTATTAATATTTAAAGGAGGATTTAAATGATTAATATTCCTGAAGTAAAACTTGGGATAGTTGCTGTAAGTCGTGACTGTTTTCCTATTGAACTTAGTAAAAGTAGGAGAGAAGCTGTTATGAAGGCGTGCAGCAAAAAGGGAATTTTGATTAAGGAAATTAAGACAACTGTTGAAAACGAAATAGATGTTTTAAAGGCCTTAAAAGATTTGAAAGAGGCAGAAGTTAATGCATTGGTATTATATCTGGGTAATTTTGGCCCTGAAGGCCCAGAAACAATGCTTGCTCAAAAGTTTTCAGGACCTACTATGTTTGTTGCCGCGGCAGAAGAAACTGGAGAGAATTTAGTAAGTGGTCGCGGAGATGCATATTGCGGTATGCTGAACGCTTCATATAATCTGAAACTAAGAAAATTAAGTCCTTATATTCCTGAATATCCTGTTGGTACAGCAGAAGAGATAGCAGAAATGATATTGGACTTTAAAAATATAACCAGAATATTACTTGGGCTCAAAAAACTCAAGATAATAAGCTTTGGCCCCAGACCTCAGGATTTCCTTGCGTGTCATTCGCCTATACAACCCCTGTATGATTTAGGTATAGAAATAATGGAAAATTCAGAGTTGGATCTTTTCGAAGCTTTTAATAATCATGAAAATGATTCAAGAATATCAGAAGTAGTTAAAAATATGGAAAAAGAATTGGGTGAGGGAAACAGATATTCAAAAATACTGTCAAAACTTGCACAGTATGAGCTTACACTAAAAGACTGGATAGAGCAGAACCTTGGTGCATCTGAATTTGCAATATTTGCTAATAAGTGTTGGCCTGCTTTCCAGACTCAATTTGGATTTGTGCCTTGTTATGTGAATTCAAGGTTTGCTATGAGAGGAATACCTATATCTTGCGAAACAGATATATATGGAGCATTGAGTGAATATATAATTACTCTTGCTACTAATTTACCGGCTACATTACTTGATATAAACAATACAGTACCGAAGGATATGTATGAAGAAAATATGGAAAAGGTAGAGAATTATAAGCTAAACGACCTATTTATGGGATTCCATTGTGGAAATACTCCCATTTGTTATCTAAAAAATGCTGAAATGAAATATCAATTAATTATGCATAGATTACTTGAGCCAAATAAGACCCCTGATATTTCCAGGGGTACCCTTGAAGGAACCATAATTCCTGGAGATATTACACTATTTAGACTGCAAGGTACAGCTGATTATGAATTGAGGAGTTATATTGCTCAAGGTGAAGTACTTGATATAAATCCGAAATCCTTTGGAGGAATTGGTGTATTTGCTGTTAAAGAAATGGCCAGGTTCTATCGCCATATACTTATTACAAAAAGATTTCCCCATCATACAGGTGTAGCATTTAAACATATAGGCAAAGTGTTATTTGAAACTATGAAGATGTTGGGTATAGATGATATAGCTTTTAATCAACCTTCAAATCTACTATACAGTAGCGAAAATCCATTTGCCTAAATTTTAAAGTTGAAAATATTGTAAGTATAAATAGTAAATATTTGGGCTCTTAAAAGTGATGAAGTAAAAAAAATAGAATATACAATTTATTTTTTGTTGATTTGGAGAAAAGTAAAAATGATAAAACCCGATAAGTATTTACCAAAATATTATCAACTAAAAGAATACCTAAAGCAGATAATTCAAAATGGAGATATAATTCCGGCGCAACAGTTGCCTTCAGAAAGTGACCTTGTTCGTCAATTTAAAATAAGCAGACATACTGTTCGTCATTCTTTTAGTGAATTAGAAAATGAAGGATGGATATATAGAGAACAGGGGAAAGGAACTTTTTGCGCTTACAGAGGAAGTAAAAAAGAGCAGAAAATAGCTGTTCTAACCACATATATTTCTAACTATATTTTTCCCTCTATTATGAGAGGTATTGAGGAAACATTGTGTGAATCAGGTTTTTCGTTTAGTATTGCCAGCACAGGCAATAATAAACACAAAGAAGAAGAATGTATGAAAAGATTCTTAGAACAAGATATATCTGGTATAATTGTGGAGCCGACAAAAAGTGCTAAACCAAATATCAATAAAAAATACTTTCAGGAACTAGATAAACGCGATATCCCATATATACTATTACATGCCACCTATCCTGATTTAGATTCCGCCTATGTAATTATGGATGACGAAAAAGGTGGCTTTATCGCTACACAATATTTATTAAAGCTAGGTCATAAAGATATAGCTGGAATATTTTTATCTGATGATTTACAAGGTATAAGACGACAGGCCGGTTTTTTATCTGCTTTAAAGAAATATAAGGTTACTATAAATAATGAATTTTTAGGCAATTATAAAACTGAGCAGATGTTTTCTTTCCCATACCATTTTACTATAAACTTGTTGCAGAAGAAAAATCGACCAACCGCTATTGTTTGTTATAATGACCAAATAGCTATTCAGGTCATGGAGGCTATTCGTCGTAGTAACTTAAAGATTCCCGAGGATATTTCATTAGTAGGATACGACAATTCAAATTTAGCAGTTGCTACTGAGGTAAAATTGACAACTATTAAGCATCCAAAAGAAGAGATGGGCAAACGAGTAGCACACATGATAATAGATATGATTAATGGAGAGGTAAGGAAGCCACATTTTGTGTATGAGCCGGAGCTTATTATACGAAGCTCTTGTAAAACATTCCCAAAATAAGGTAAAATTTGCGAGAGCGTCCTTATAAGGGAATTTACTTTGTATTTAATTATATTAATGTGTGAGAAAAATTATGTTGGGAGGACGATGAGAGAATGTTGGAGAATCTAAAAAAGGAAGTATACAAGGCTCACTTGAAACTTTGGGAGAATAGATTAGTTATGTGCACATCCGGGAACGTAAGTGCTAGGGACCCTAAAACTGATCTTGTTGTTATCAAACCGAGTGGAGTGTCTTACGACAAATTGTTACCTGACAATTTAGTAGTTGTTGATTTAAATGGCAATATCATAGAAGGAAACCTAAAACCGTCTGTAGATATGGCAACTCATCTTTACGTTTATAAACATATGCCAGATGTTATGTCTGTAATCCATACTCATTCTACTTACGCCAGTGCTTTTGCGGCTATAGGTAAGCCAATTCCGGTTTGCCTTACGGCTATGGCGGATTTCTTCGGTCGTGATATACCTGTGGGAGAACTTGTACTGATAGGAGAAGAAGAGATAGGCAAGGAAATTATTAGGAAGATCGGTAACTCAAAAGCTATAATAATGAAAAATCACGGACCTTTCACCATAGGAAAAAATGTTAATGAAGCTCTAAAAGCTGCAATATTTTTGGAAGAAGGTGCAAAAGTTTTGATTATGTCCAAGATTTTGGGAGAGCCACAACCTATCCCAGGATCTATGGTAAAAATACTTTACAAAAACTATAACGAAAAATATGGACAATAAGGAGATAAATATTATGCGCCATGAATATCTTTTAGGTACAGATATAGGTACACAGGGCACAAAAACGGTACTGGTAAATCCTGATGGTAAAATAATCTCTTCTGCATTTTCAGAATATGATGTAATAAAACCAAAACCTTCCTGGGCAGAACAATGGCCGGATATATGGGTAAAAGCTACCTTTGATACCATTAGAGATACATTAGAGAAATCAAAAGTGAAACCTTCCGATATCGCCGGAATTGCTTTGAGTGGACTTTATGGAGGCTCAGGTATACCAGTTGATAAAGATATGGAACCTATAAGACCCTGCCTTATATGGATGGATAGGCGGGCTACGGATGAAGTACAATGGGTAAAGAAAAACGTTGATAAAGATAAAATATTTGAAATTACTGGTAATTATGTCGATTCTTACTATGGATTTACAAAGATGATGTGGATTAAGAATAATGAACCGGATAATTGGAAAAAGATATCCCGGTTTATAACCCCTAAAGATTATGTCATATACAAATTAACCGGAGAAAATATTACAGATTTTTCATCAGCTGGTAACATTGGTGGCGTCTTTGATATAAAGAAACGAACTTGGTCAAAAGAAATGTGCAAGATTCTTGGTATTCCTATATTCATGTTACCGCAAAGAATTGTAAAATCTGCAGATATTGTAGGTAAAATAACCAAAGAAGCCTCGAAATTGTGCGGCTTGCTGGAAGGAACACCGGTTATAGCAGGAGGTATAGATGCCCCGGTGGCTTCCTTAAGTGCAGGTGTTTTAGAAGAAAAAAGCCATGTTGCTATGGCGGGAACCTCTATATGTTGGGGGGTCGTTCATAAAGGACAACATCTGTCTCCTAAATTAGTAAGTTTTCCCTATGTGGCTTACGATGATGAAATGATATATACTTTTGGCGGAGCGGCAACAGCAGGTGGTATCGTTAGATGGTTTAGGGATCAATTTGGCGATAAAGAGAAGGAAATCGAGAGAAAATCGAATACCTCTGCTTATAAACTCTTAGATGAACAAGCAGTAGATATTTCTCCCGGAGCAGAGGGACTTTTATTATTACCATATTTTATGGGTGAACGTTCGCCTATATGGGATCCTGATGCTAAAGGAACTATAATAGGTTTGACCTTATACCATACAAGGAAACATGTTTACAGAGCCATTTTAGAAGGTGTGGCTTATTCTTTGCGCCACAATATAGAAGCAGGATTAGAAAGTGGGTTAGAGTTGGCAGAAGAATGTATTATGGTAGGAGGGGCAACGAGATCTCAATTGTGGATGAAGATGTTTTCGGATGTAACTGGATATCCGATAAAAACCCTCGTACAAAATGTGGAGGCTCCTTATGGAGATGCCTTACTAGCTGGTGTTGGAACAGGTGTTTTAGATTCCTACGAGAGGATAAAGGATTGGGTACGATTCGACAGAACCATTTATCCTGATAAAAAAGCGAAAAAGATATATGATCAGTATTTTATAGAATACAAGAAAGCATACAAGTCTTTGAAGGACATTATGAAAAGGTTAGGCAAAATAAAGTAAAGTGCGCCCCTCAAACTGGACATTAGAAAAGTTTCGCAGATATACCTCTTTACTCCTTCCCCTTCTCGTTTGCTATTTTATTATATAACGAGTTTTTTTATTTTGAATGTGTCCAATAGTAGGAATATAGTCCAAGAAAATTTGTCTTAAGAATTGCTTGGTCTAAATTATTATCCAGAAGAGCAGGAACCAGACATTGTCAAGTTTACCGCAGAAAAACATACTGATGAAGGGCAATGATGGCAGTTGCTGCCATAGCGAGTATTCCGATATTGATAGTATTTTTTGGACTATCTAAGTATTTCCTGGGCGGTGCAGCCCCGTATTCATCAAGGAAAGGATAATAAAAATAGTTATGAAACTTTATATTTTTGATATGGGGGGTGTCCTGTGTTGTGATTTTAATGATATTCCCATTATAAGCAATTATCTGAGAATTACTGAAGAAATTTTTTTTATTTATTCCGGTGAAAATTTTAGAGAACTTCTTGACGGAAAGATTAACAGTAACGAATTTTGGGTAAGATTTTCTTTAAGATATGGAAAGAAAGTAGAAGAAGAATTGTTTGGTAAATTTTTTAACCCGGGGATAAACCAGGGAACAAAGGATATAATAGAACAGCTAAGAAATAATTCAAGAGTTGTTTGTGGCACCAACACTATTGATTCGCATTATTACTATCTTTTAAATCAAGGTAGTTACGATATCTTCGATGAGGTTTATGCCTCTAACTTAATGGGAATATCCAAACCTGATCCGGATTTTTACTGGCATATTTTAAATAAGGAGGGAATTAAGCCCGAAAATACAATTTTCGTGGATGATACCGAAGAAAATATCATTTCTGCTCAAAAAATCGGTATTGACTCTGTACTTTTTACCGATTCCGATTCTCTGAGACAGCAAATAAAAACATTAGTAATCCAAAAGGAAAATAATTATGGTTTTTAATTCACATGAACGCTTGCGCTCAGTACTGCTCTGTAAACCGACCTATTATGAAATTTGTGATTTTAGTAAGGTTGCTTCCCAACATATAAAGGAAGGGTTTAAAGTATCCAGAAAAGCTGCTGCTGAACAACACCAAGAATTTGCAGAGGTATTTCGGCAATTAGGAATAGACATAAAATGGCAAATTGACCAACCCGGGCATCCTGACCAGGTAGCAACCAGAGATTTTGGAGTTAATACTGCAAAAGGCGTACTAATCGGTAATTTTCGTTATGCAGATAATGAAGGAGATACCGAATTGGCTATTGAAACCCTTGAACAGTTAAAAGTGCCTATAATAGGGAGAGTGATGCATGGTTCGTTAGAAGGTGGTGATTGCTGGTATTTAGATGAACATACCCTGGTGATAGGAATAGGAAACCGCAGTACAATGGAGGGGATAAAGGAGGCAGAAAAAATTCTTGAACCCTTTAATATTAAGGTTATTCCTATACAGTTTGAAGCAAAATGGAATCATCTGGATATAATCTTTTCAGTAGTTGCCCCCAAAACAGTTATGTTATGTCCCGAGGCTTTGCCAGATGATTTCTTAAAATATTTAAAGCAGGAAAAATATGAAATTATAACTATTCCCGGGGATGCCGTATTCGCAGGAACAATAAATCTTTTAGCCTTGGGCGATGAAAAAGTGCTCTCCTTTAAGGAAAATAAGCTCGGAAACGAAAAACTCAGAGCTTTTGGACTGGAAGTTTTTGATCCTCCTTTGAGTCAATTCCTAATGGGCGGTTCAGGCCCCCACTGCCTTTCCTTCGAGTTAATTCGAGATAAGCATTAGTCTTTTTAAAGCCAAATAGTTTTGATTTTAAAAAAGCAGTTATTATATTTTAATTTAGGAGGAATTTTCTATTCGGGAAAATAAGGATAACAGTTTTTTTTGTTTAATTTTTTTGGTATAATATTAAAACTAATTAAAAAAACTAATAGTTAAAGTATGTGGATTTTTTATCACATATTATTAGAGAAGGAGAGATAAATCAGGAATAATTGTAAAGATTACAGAATTGCAAAGTAAAATATTAAAAAAATATTATTTAATTAGGATGTTCTGAAATGCAAACTAAATCATTAAGAGGTCGCGATTTTATAAGTACACTGGAGTTTACCAAAGACGAATTGGAAAGTATGCTGGAGTTAGCTGCCGTTTTGAAGGCTGACAATGCATCTGGTCGGGATCACCCATTGCTTCTCCGTAAAACCTTATTTATTATCTTCTACAATAAGTCTTTACGAACCCGCAACAGTTTTGAAGCTGGGATGACCCAATTAGGCGGACATGCTAACTATTTGGATTCTGAAAAGATTTACACCCCTGCTACTGAAGGTGAAGAGAAAGCTTATTCCACAGAAAGAGTATCTGATGTTGCTCGCGTATTGGCCAGAATGGGTGATGGTATTGCCATAAGAATGTATGGAAAACCAACCGGTTGGAAATACGGTAATGGGAATAACTATCTACGCGAATTTGCTAAATGGGCGGATATACCGGTAATTAATATGGAAGATGATATATATCACCCCTGTCAGTCGATGGCTGATGTCCTCACCATGAAAGAACAATTGGGCGATCTGCGCAATAAAAAATTGGTAGTAAGCTGGGCTTATTCTCCAAGTGTGGAAAAACCAGTTGCGGTTCCTCAATGCTTAATGGCCACAGCCAGTAAGTTCGGTATGAATATTACTTTAGCCCGTCCGGATGGTTTCCAACTTGATCCTATGATGATAGATGCTATTAAGGGTAATGTAAAGAAATATGGCGGCTCATTTGAAGAAACCGATTCTATGGAAGATTCTTTTAAAGATGCAGATGTGTTATATCCTAAATCTTGGGGCAGCTTAACCTGTGTTCCACCGCAAACTTTTGAAATAAATATAGACAAGATGAAAGCTCTCTTTGATAAAAATAAGGATTGGATATGTGATGACCGAAAATTAAAATTAGCTAAACCGGAAGCTATTTATATGCATTGTCTGCCTTGTGATCGAGGTTATGAAGTAACTGATTCGGTAATCGATGGACCTAATTCAGTTGTCTTCGATGAAGCCGAGAACAGACTTCATGCCCAGAAAGCAATTATGGCTTTGTTGATGAGATAGAAATATAGGAATCTAATTAATCCTAACTGGAAATAAAAGGAGATAAGGTGTTAAGGATTAAAAATGCCCGGATTATAGAAAATGAACAATTAAAAACGGTAACCATATATGTTGAAAAGGGGAAGATAAAAGATATTGCACCAGGAGATAATGCCTTACTCCCTGCGGAAAAAGAAATTAATGTAAAAGGGAATATAGTATTTCCTGGCTTTATCGACCCTCATGTTCATTTTGATGACCCCGGGTTTACCGAAAGGGAAGATTTCGAAACCGGGACCAGGAGTGCGGCGGCAGGCGGTATTACCACAATTATCGATATGCCCTGCACTTCCATTCCTCCGGTTACTAATGGCCAAAACTTTGATTACAAATTAAATATAGTTAAGCCAAAAGCTTACGTAGATTTTGCTTTCTGGGGAGGGGTAACTCCTGTGCAGGTAGAATCAGGAGAATACAAGAAAAGTTTAAAAGAATTAAAAGATAGAGGAATCGTTGGCGTAAAGTTTTATACTATCTCCGGAATGGAACTCTATCCCAGGATGACCATCCCCAATATGGATAAGGCCTTTAGGTTAATGAAAGAATTAAACCTGGTGTGTGCAATACATGCTGAAGATTATTATCTGGTGAATTATTACTCTCATCTTATGCAGGAAATGGGGAGAGAAGATCCTGAGAGCTGGGCTGAAGGGAGAACCTACGAAGCCGAACCAGAAGCAATATGGTCTGTAGTGGGAATTACTGAAAAAGTTGGAAATAAACTTCACATCGTGCACCTTTCAACCAAAGAAGGGTTAAATGTTATTCGGTGGGCGAAAGCTCAAGGGTTAAATGTGAGCACTGAAACCTGTCCTCAGTATTTAATTTTTACAGCAGAAGATTTTAAAAAATTAGGGCCGGTATTAAAAATTGCGCCGCCTTTGCGCAAAGGAGAGGATAAGGAAGAGCTTTGGAAGGGATTGAAAGATGGCTCAATTGATTTTATCTGCACTGATCACGCTGCCGGAAAATATCCGGAGGAAAAATCATTTCCTAATATCTGGAAAAATTATGCAGGTATACCGGGTACACAATTAATTGTTCCGAGCATGCTTTATTACGGATACCATAAAGGCAAATTGAGTTTAGCCGAGATTCAGAAATTAATGTCCGAAAATACTGCTAAAAGGTACGGACTTTATCCTCAAAAAGGAGCAATTCAGATAGGCAGTGATGCAGACTTTTCGGTTGCTGATCTGAATAAAGAGTGGACGGTAGAACCATCAAGATTGGAAAGTAAAGGAAAGTATTCCCCCTTTACCGGCAAGATATTTAAAGGTAAAATATATATGACTATAGTGCGTGGCGAGATAGTTTATAGAGAAGATGATGGAATTGTTGGCAAAAGGGGATACGGAAAATTTGTTAAAAGCAAATCAGAATAGATAAAATAGTTGAATTTAAGGACTGAATTATTTATCTTTATTTGTTAGGTAGTTACCTGGTTAGCTGGTTAATTGGTTAATGAATTATCAGTATTAAACTAGCTAACTAGCTAACCAGGTAACTAATTAAATAGGAGAAAAAAAATGACAGAATTATATAATAAAGATTTAATTACTACCCAGGATTGGGAAAAAGAAGGACTTGACGAAGTGCTTGCAGTTGCCAAAGATATGAAAAAACACCGCTATGAAAAGCCTTACACCGAGATTCTTAAAGATAAAACATTTCTGATGTTCTTTTACAATCCCTCAGTAAGAACCAGACAATCTTTTGAATCAGCGGCCACGGAGTTAGGAGGGCATGCTCAATTTCTTGAGTCCAAATCTATGAGGTTAAAAGAAAAAGAGAAAGCCGGAGAAACAGTTGAGGATGCAGCAAAAGTTATGAGCAGATATGCTGTAGGGTTAGGAATCAGAATTCTGGAAGATGCGATTGAGGAGTATGGACACGGAGAAGAACTACTTAGAGAATATGCTGAATATTCATCCATACCTATTGTTTCCATGGCTCACGATAAATATCATCCCTGTCAGGGTCTGGCAGATTTAATGGGACTTCAGGAACATATGGGTGAAGTGAAAGGCAAAAAAATAACTATGATGTGGGGTTATTCTTCAATGGTGCGTTCCTGGAGTTCTGTGCAGGAAGATGTCTTGCTTCTTCCCAGGTATGGCATGGACTTTACTCTGGCTTATCCTGAGGGGTTTGACCTTGACTCGGAAGTAATTGCCCAGGCCAAGAAGAATGCTGAAGCCACAGGGGCAAAATTTGAAATTACCCATGATAGATTTGAAGCGGCAAAAGGAGCACAGGTTATATATGCCCGTCAATGGATGAGTCCAAATAGATACAGCATTGGAAAAGAGGAAGATAAAAAATTAGCTTTGAAATACCAGGATTGGAGATACACTAAAGAACTTGAATCGCTAACCGATAACGCTTATTATATTCATCCTATGCCCATAGACCGGGGAAACGAAGTGGATGATGAAGTGGCTAGCGGTCCGCGTTCTATTGTTTATGATATTGCAGAAAATAGATTACATGTTCAAAAAGCTATTATGGCTTTAACTATGGCGAAAGGATGGAAATAAAAAATGTCTAAATTAGCAGTATTAGCTATCGGAGGGAACTCTCTTATTAAGGACAAACAGCATGAAACTGTGGAAGACCAGTATGATGCAGTATGTGAAACTGCCAAACACATTGCCGGGATGATTGAGCAGGGTTATGATGTGGTAGTTACTCATGGGAATGGTCCTCAGGTAGGATTTATTTTAAGACGTTCGGAAATTGCACATGAAGCAGGAGGGATGCATACAGTACCTTTGGTTAATTGTGGGGCGGATACCCAGGGTGCCATCGGATATCAGATTCAGCAGGCGCTCTATAATGAATTTAAAAAGAGAGGTATTAAAAAGAATACAGCTACAGTAGTGACTCAAGTAGTGGTAGATAAAAATGATCCTGCATACCAAAACCCAGCAAAACCAATAGGGACATTTTATACCAAAGAACGGGCAGAAGAACTGCAAAAGGAACACCCCGACTGGGTTATTATTGATGATGTAGGCAGAGGGTACAGAAGAGTCGTGCCTTCTCCCATGCCGATAGAAATTGTAGAACAGCAAGCTATTGAAATGTTAGTAAAAAATGGTTTTAGCGTGGTTGGTGTTGGCGGAGGCGGGATTCCGGTGCTCCGTAACGAGGATGGCTCACTGGAAGGTGTAGATGCGGTTATCGACAAAGATAATGCTTCGAGTTTGCTGGCCATAAATATTAAGGCGGATGTCTTTATTATTTCTACAGCGGTAGAAAAAGTGTGTCTGAACTTCAATAAACCAAATCAAATTACTCTGGACAAATTAACTGTGGCAGAGGCTAAAAAATATATTGAGGAAGGGCATTTTGCCAGGGGAAGTATGCTTCCCAAAATTCAAGCTATTGTAAGATTCCTGGAAGCAGGAGGAAAAGAGGCAATAGTTACCAATCCGGAATCGTTAGAGAAAGCAATAAAAGGCGTGACCGGAACCCATATCTACCCCTAAAAAGAGACGATTATTGTAAATGTATAGCTTCCTGAGGAGGTGATCATAAAAAAGAGAACAAAGGAATTGTTGGAGCTAAAGGATATGGAAAGGTGGATTGGTAAAAGCAGCAGCAATGTATGTTGCAATTCCAGTAATTTATCTTAATAATTATCTCAAAAAAAATTTAGCATAGAAAGGGAGGAAACAAATAAATGCAAACTATATTTAAAGATAAGCATTTTATTACACTTCAAGATTGGACTAAAGGAGAAATAGACACTTTACTCGAAGTTTCTTTTGATTTAAAGAAAAAATTTGCCATGGGTATATCAACACCTTATTTACTATATAAGACAATATTTTTAATGTTTTTTGAGCAGTCAACCCGAACCAGAAACTCTATGGAAGCAGGGATCGCTCATTTAGGTGGTCATGGTACTTTTCTTGATACCAGTACCATGCAAATATCTCATGGCGAAGAAGCTAAGGATACAGCTATTATTTTATCCAGATATGGTCATGCTATAGCTTGTAGAAATTGTTTCTGGGAAGTAGGGAATAAATATTTAAGAGAAATGGCAAAGTGGTCTACAGCTCCCATTTTGAATTTACAATGTGACTTATATCATCCAATGCAAGGAATTGCTGATTTGATGACCATGAAAGAAAAAATTGGAGATTTGAAAGGTACTAAAGTATCTATTATCTGGGCTTATGCAACCAGTCATAAGAAACCAATTTCAGTTCCGCTTACTCAAGTTCTTTTATTCCCGAGATATGGAATGGAGGTAACTCTTGCCTATCCAAAAGGGTATGATTTACCAGATTGGGCTATTAAACAAGCTAAAGAAAATGCTGAAAAACACGGGGGAACCTTAACCATAACTCATGATATAGAAGAAGCGTATAGAGGTGCAGATATAGTCATACCCAAGAATTGGGGAAGTTGGGTAACTAATCAAAAAGGCGAAGTAGTTGATGCTTTACTTGAGTCCTGCAAAACCTGGAAATGTACCGAGAAAATGATGAAACTTGCTAATAAAGATGTAATGTATATGCATGCACTCCCAGCGGATAGAGAGAAGGAAGTTGAAAATTCAGTTATTGATGGACCCCATTCAATTGTTTATGATGAAGCAGAAAATAGATTACATACAGCAAAAGCAGTAATGACACTCACCATGGGCGGTAAATAAAACATAGAAAGTTTAGTTGATATTAAATTTACTGAGAATAATTAATCCAAAATAAATAAAATTAAACCGAAAAAGACCAATATAGAATATTTTATAAAACAGTTGAATATGCTAAAAAGGTAAAAAGTTACATTTATTATTCATGATATTATTTTAACAAACTATAGTAAGATTCATGGAAGCCGGAGGAAAAGAGGCAGTAGTTACTAATCCGGAATCGTTAGAGAAAGCAATAAAAGGCGTGACCGGAACCTATATCTACCACTAAAATGGGACAATTATTGTAAATGCCCAACTTCCGAAAGAGTTAGGAATTCCATATACCAGGGAGGAAAAATGGATATGAGTTATGTAAAGAAACTAAAATGTTTATTGTGCGGAACAGAGTATAATTCAAATGAAGTAAAATATAATTGTCCGAAATGCGGAGACGAAGGCGTTTTAGAAATTATTTATGATTATCTGAAGATAAAAAAAGATTTTAATCAGGATACCCTTAAAAAAAATAAGGAATTTTCGATGTGGAGATACTTGCCTCTTTTACCGGTGGATGATACTGCTAAAATAGGGCCGTCAAAAGTTGGGTGGACTCCTTTATATGAAGCAAAAAGAATAAGAGAAGATTTAGATATGCTAAATCTCTGGATTAAAGATGACGGAAGGAACCCCACTGCTTCTTTAAAAGATAGGCCGTCTGCCATTGCTGTGGTAAAGGCTCAGGAATTAGGAGAAAAGATTGTTACCTGTGCCTCAACCGGTAATGCTGCCTCATCACTTGCGGGAGCTGCTGCGTCAATAGGTTTAAAGAGTTACATTTTTGTTCCCCAAACTGCACCGATTGCCAAGATTGCCCAGCTTCTGGTATTTGGCTCAACCGTCTTTGCGGTAAGAGGAACTTATGATGAGGCTTTTGATCTGTCCATCGAAGCAACCAGAGAATTTGGATGGTATAACCGAAATACTGCTTTTAATCCTTACATGGTAGAGGGGAAAAAGACGGTTGCTCTGGAAATTATTGAGCAGATGAATTTTGCAGTGCCTGATTATCTTTTTGTACCGGTAGGAGATGGTTGTATCATCTCCGGAGTTGCCAAAGCTTACAAGGATATGCTTTCCTTAGGCCTTATTGACCATTTACCTAAACTGGTTGCGGTGCAGGCGGAAGGGTGTAAACCGATTGTTGAGGCAGTAAATGGTGATGGCGAAGTGAAATTTGTAGAGCCGAATACAATTGCAGACAGCATTGCTGTAGGGATTCCCAGAAATCGCCTGATGGCAGTAAGAGATATAAAAGAATCAAGGGGATTTGGTATTGCAATAAGCGATAAAGAGATACTGGAGGCAATTAAATATTTAGGCACAGTGCAGGGGATTTTTGCTGAACCTGCGGGTTCTACTGCCTTTGCCGGTATGGTCAAGGCATTAAAAGAAGGAAAAATCTCTAAAAAAGATAAAGTTGTGGTACTGGTTACCGGAAACGGATTAAAGGACG
>Ga0307378_10001265_pt1 | contig 41443 bp, 39 predicted proteins | sample UN1MG_FD_202238 | JGI IMG/M metagenome (GOLD analysis project Ga0307378, IMG submission 202238) | Soil microbial communities from Risofladan, Vaasa, Finland - UN-1 | ecosystem: Environmental > Terrestrial > Soil > Coastal area > Acid sulfate soil | place: Finland: Risofladan, Vaasa | collected...
GAATACCGGTGACATCTTGGCGTTGCACAGACCTCTTTCGCCGCGGATTCTTTCTGGTCTTATCCGTAATATTACCTGTCCGGGCCCGGTTGCAGCAGCTTCCGGTGAACCGCTCGCGGAAGTGTAAAAAATGTTTTGCTCGTCACGCAATCTGGCGATTGTAAGGTTGCCGTATTCGTTGGCAGGTATCAACAGCGATAAGGTTCCTTCGCTCCTGCCGCTGGCAGCTAATAGTAATTCGCGGATTTGGTCCCACATCTGAATTTCTCCGAAACCCGCAACAAAAGAGTTGGCCTCAAAAACCTTTTGGTTGTTAAACAAAAGTGGTTTTGTATGCAGCATGGGCCAGATTGTATCAAGCTTGACGACGTTTTCCGCCGGAATTTCAATGGTGTAGATCTCAAAATTGATTGTCTTTATGAACTGAGAGGAAGACCCCTGACCGTTGGTCGAAGGTGCCAGGTCCGTTATCTTGACCTGCTCCCATATCGGGATTTCATCATGGCTCCCGTTACAGCCGGCCAACACCCCTGTCATACAGCCTAAAATAACTATCAAAACATTTCTGGCCATATCAATAAATTAACGGTTATGCGCGACTATGTCAATTCTACAGTAAAACCGGCGGCCAATCTCGGCACAGACCTGTTGACTCGGGCACGAAAAATCGCTATTATAAATCAGGTGGTTTATGCAGGCAGGCTTCTCGGACAAAACGTGAGACTGCCGACGAAACCGGCCTGAACAATTGTAACGGGACGGTTTTGTAAAATGCTGTTAGTACTCGGAGAGAAACAATGAAAGGCCAAGTTGTAAGATGCGTATTGTTATCGGCCTTGTTCTTTGCTCTTAGCTGCCCGCCTGCCGTCGCGAAAACCTATCAGGTCAAGATACCACAGGATGCTAAAGACAAATTAGCCCAATTCGGCGTCGAAAAGCTTCTTTTCGTAAAACGTTACACCTTCCAGTCAACCCATTTCTATACCGATTTTATAGACGGTTGCGTGAAGTTCGGCGGCAATATCTGTGTGCTGTCATTAAAAGACGATACTGTTACTGAACTGGTCCCGTCAATGTCCGAAGGAATCTTCGGCCGATATGACTTGTCCTTTGACGGCAAGCGAATCGTTTTTGGATGGAAGCCATGCGTCGAAAAGGGCTTTCGCATATACCAAGTCGGTATCGACGGCAAAGGACCGAGACAATTGACCTTTGACCCGCCTGATGAACAGCAGCGAATTGAAAAATATAACCAGCCGTGGTTCGAGTCGTATAACCATCACACCGATGACATGCACCCCTGCTATCTGCCCGACGGTGGAATCTGCTTTACTTCCAGCAGGTGCGAATACGGTATTCTCTGTAACGGTGACGATACACTCTCAACAACAGTAATTTACAGGATGGATGGTGACGGCGGCAACATGCAAAAGCTCACCAACAGTTCGGTCAGTGAATTTTCACCTACCATGCTGGACGACGGCAGAATTATGTATTCAAGATGGGAGTATGTTGATAAAGGCTCGCTTTGTGTCAAAAGCCTCTGGGCCATGCGCCCCGACGGCAGCGGCTCGACGGAAATATTCGGTAACAACATTAACCTGCCGCCCGCTTTGATTCACGGCAGACCCGTTCCAAATCATAACAATCTTTTTGTCTGTCTCGGTACACCCCATTTCCCACAGGCAGGTATCGGGACGGTGATACGCATCGACGCAAATCGTGACATTCGTACCCGCGAGCCGATGACATATATTACGCCGGCAGTTGACATCCGCGACGAAGGGGGTTGGAGTTTTCGGAAAAACGGCAGTTGGCAGGAAAACTCCAGAGGCAGGGGCGGCCGACTTTATATGGACCCCTACCCGCTCTCTAAAAGCCTCTACCTTGTCTCATGCAAATATGACCCGCGCAAACGCTGGAACGATTATAGAGCATACGATTTGTATCTGCTCGACGAAGACGGCACTCATACTCCTATACTTGATGAACCGCTGATTTCCTGCTGGATGCCCATGCCCCTTCGGCCGCGAAAAAAGCCGCCGGTATTGGACTCAACCAAAGACCCCGAACTGGCTAAACAAAATCTGGCCGTCTGTGTGGTTGCCGATATTTACCGGGGACTTGATAATGTCGAAAGAGGTACAATCAAATATATTCGAATTAATGAGCAGGTGCCGCGACCCTGGGCCGCAAGGCGGGACGATGGCACCTTTGTTGTTACGATGGGCACACACATGGGCCTGAAGGTCCAGCACGGCATTGTACCTGTCGAAGAGGACGGCTCAGCGTATTTTGTCGTCCCTGCCGACAAAAATATCTTTTTCCAGGCCCTCGACGAAAATTTCATGGAAGTCCAGAGAGAGCGCACTTATGTGAACTATCGACCAGGCGAGATGCGTTCCTGTCTTGGGTGCCACGAGAAACCACGGGATGTCTTACCTGATACGATAAACACCGGTACACTTTTGGCCCTGAAACGCCCGCCGAGCAAACCCGGCCCGCAGCCCGGTGAAACCTCCGGCACAAGGGTACTGCACTACCCGACCGATGTTCAGCCGATCCTCGACAAACACTGTGTAAGATGTCACGGCAGTAACGAGCCCGATGGAGACCTGGACCTGACCGCGAAAATGACAGATATCTTTAGCCGTTCATATGAAAACCTGCTTGAGCATGATTTGGTTCAGACACTCAACGAGGACACCCTGCTCTTTGCCGAGTATATGCCGCCTTACACCCTCGGCTCTCACGCAAGCAAACTTATCAACGTGCTCCGCGAGGGACACGAGGAAGTAGAACTGTCCCGTGAGGAAATGATTAGGCTGACTACCTGGGTCGATTCAAACGCCCAGTATTATGGTTCTTATTACGGCAGACGCCCCCTGGATTATAGAAACCATCCCAATTTCAGACCCGTTCCGACATTTGCCGAGGCTGTCAGTACCACCACACCGCTGCCGGACGAAGACAGATAGTGACTTTGATTTTTACTCAGGAAAAAATAAAAGAATCAGATTTATTCGTAAACTTTTGTTCGAAGGAGCAATAAATGGAAAAAGCAAAAAGAGTCAAAAACATCCATACCGTCACGATGCTTGTGATGTTGACCCTGTCTCTTGTCACATTAACCCAGGGATGCTGCCCGAAAAACTGCCCCTTGAAGGCATCCTGTAGTAAGCAAAACATAGTTTTCGACAACAGCTACTTCTACAATGCCAACGGTACATTTAACGCCGAAGCTGCAAAAGACGCTTACATTGCCATGATGAAATACAACGGCTATCCGGTTTTCGACGGCCTTCGCGAAGGGCTTTGGGTCTCCGATTACGGCCTAGGGCAGTTCGCCAAGCTCGGCCTCGGCGCATATACGTTTCTAAATGACGAAAACGGCTGGTACATGGGACAAGACCTGTACCTTTTGCCAAACCAGATGCTGCCTGAACATTACCATCTGGACACGGACAAGGGTTCTGCCAAAATGGAAGGCTGGCATGTCAGACACGGCACCAGCTATGTTTACGGTGAAGGAACGCCGACAAAAAAAATCAAGGCCGTTATCCCCAAATGTCATATGAACGGAACCGTCTCAGTAAGCCACGAAGTGATACTCAACGAGGGACAAGCTACAACGCTAAACAGAGCCACCGCAAGACACTGGCAGTTTGGCGGCCCCGAAGGTGCCGTCATCAGCGAGTATGCCACTTACCACGACAATGACGGCGTCAGACATTCCGACCCCAAGATTGTTTTCCCGTAACCTGATAATACAGCTTTTGATATGGTGTCACTCAATGAAAAAGTTTATTTTTTTATTGTGTCTGTCTTTTGCGATTCCGGCTTTTACAAACACTCCCGTTTTCGCTGACGATTATCTTTCGCCACTGGCGCTAACCGCGGATGAAAAGAGTTCAAACATATATGTTGCCCAATTCACTGCCAACCAGGTTGCTGCCTTCAATACAAATAGCGCTGTAAGCCGTGTGATCCGTCAAATCGAAAAACCCAGTGGTCTGGCAATATCTCCCGACGGTTCACAACTATACGTCACAAGCTCGACCGCCAAGGGCACAGTTTATATTATAAACCTCAAAGACGCAAAAATACTCTGCTCCATCGCTGTAGGCCACAGCCCACTTTCGCCCGTAATAAGCCCCGACGGCCGCACGCTGTATGTATGCAACCAGTTCAACAATAACATCTCAGTCATTGACCTTGATGCGAACAAAGAAACATCTAAAATCGCCGTCGAGCGAGAGCCGGTCACCGCCGCCATTACACCGGATGGCAAATTGCTTTTCGTCGCAAACCTGCTGCCCACCGGCCCAGCAAACGCAGATTTCGTCGCCGCTTCTGTTTCGGTCATCGATACCCGGGCCAATTGTGTCGTAAATACTGTCACCCTGCCAAACGGCAGCACATCGCTTAGAGGTATATGCATCGCCCCCAACGGCAAGTATGCTTATATCACCCATATCCTTGCACATTTTCAACTGCCCACTACACAGCTCGAAAGAGGCTGGATGAACACAAATGCTCTCAGCATTATCGATGCAAGAAAACAAACTCTGCTCAAAACAGTACTGCTCGATGACATCGACTCGGGTGCTGCCAACCCATGGGCTGTTAAGTGCACACCTGATGGAAAATACCTCTGCGTATCCCACAGCGGAACGCATGAGGTCAGTATCATCGACCGACAGGCCATGCATAAGAAACTTGCCGACTTTTCCAAAGACACACAGGATTATTACGGCTCGTCTTCCCAGAACTCTGTCATAAATGACCTTTCTTTTATGTTCGGCATAAGACAGAGAATCGCCTTAAAAGGTAACGGACCAAGGGGTATGACAATTTCCGGCAACAAAATATATCTTGCCGAATACTTCTCCGACAGTCTCGGCATTGTGAACACCAGCGACAGCACCGTCACCGTCAGCTCGATAAAACTTAATCCTTTAAAGAATACTCCACTCACCGCGGTACGCCGAGGCGAAATGCTTTTCCACGACGCCTCACTCTGTTTTCAGAAGTGGCAGAGCTGTGCGACTTGTCACCCCGGCTCTGCACGAATGGACGGGCTTAACTGGGATTTGCTAAACGACGGCATGGGTAACCCCAAAAACACAAAGTCCCTGCTGTTCTCACACAAAACACCACCTTCTATGATTACCGGTGTCCGCGAAAAGGCCGAAGATGCTGTCCGCGCCGGCATAAAACATATACAGTTTATGCAATACTCCGAAGAAAACGCCTCCGCAATTGACGAGTACCTAAAATCACTCGAACCACTGCCCAGCCCCTATTTCGTTGACGGTCGGTTGAGCGAAGCTGCAAAACGCGGCCAAAACGTATACAAAAAAGCTGGTTGTATCACCTGCCACACCGAACCTTTGCACACCGACATGAAAAAGTACGATGTCGGAACCGGAACCGGCACTGAAAAAGACCGCCACTTCGATACCCCAACGATTATCGAGGCATGGCGAACAGCACCTTACCTCTTCGACGGACGGGCCGTTACAATAAAACAAGTGCTCACCAAATTCAATCCGCAGGACAAACATGGTGAAACCTCAAAACTTACCGAGCAGGAGATTGACGACCTTGCAGAGTTTGTCCTATCACAGTAGCTGCTCCTCTCCTCGGCTTAATTACCTTTTTTTGTCCTTGAAGAGACCGAATTTCCGATTATAATCATATAAGACAAATAAGTGACTGGGGAATAGTGTAATGGTAGCACGACTGACTCTGGATCAGTTAGTCGGGGTTCGAGTCCCTGTTCCCCAGTTCTTCATTTCCACTCGAATTCCGCGATAATCGGTGTGTGGTCGCTGGGCTTTTCCGCAAGACGCGGCATTTTGTCTATATAGCAAGCGGTGCATTTTCCCGCCAGCGTCTTTGTCGCCATCATATGGTCCAGACGCCAACCCAGGTTACGCCTAAGCCCACCTCTCATACGGTAATCCCAGAATGTATATTGGCCCGGCTCATCGCAGTGCATCCGGAACAAATCTACAAAGCCCCACTGCCTGACCTTATTTAACGCCTCTGTAACCTCCGGACAAAAACACACATGTCCCAGCAAACCTTCCGGGTCATAAACGTCTTTCGCTTCCGGCGCGACATTTAAGTCGCCCACCCAGAGAACAGGCGCGTCGGGCTCGAAACTCTTGTCAAAATATTCAGCGAGACGCTCAAGCCATTTCAACTTGTATTCGAACTTTTCACTATCACGCTCATATCCCTGCGGAACATACGTGTTCACAATCACCATGCCTTTGATTTTTGCAGAAATAAGGCGAGCTTTGTCTTTCGGCTCATTCTCGAAACCCACCTGGAATTCCTCTACATCGCTTCTGCTGAAAATCGCCACCCCGTTATATTTCGGCTGGCCCTTAAAAACGTATTTATACCCCGCCTGGTCGAAGGCCTCTTTGGGAAAATCAACGTCCTGTACCTTCGTTTCCTGCACGGCCAGAACGTCAGGCTGAGTCCTCTCAAGCCACGGTATCAGTACTTCCAGCCGGGCTCGTACGGAATTGACGTTAAAACTGGCAACTTTCATTGTAGCCATCCTTAATCAAAGGCCGAAGTATTATATTGAGCAGGACTTGCTGATACCTGCATAATATTACCAGAATACTTGTGGTTTTCTACAAGTATCTTCGAGAATAAAAGGAGTTTTGGAAGATGGCAAAACGGATGCTTTTGGTCGTGGCTCTGATTGTTCTTCTGTTTACTTTGGTCGGCTGCCAGACTGTCCAGGGACTCGGCGGAGACATCAAATGGACCGGCGAAAAAAGCGCCGAGATTCTGGAACAATAAAAACAATTCACCCCTCAAAGCTTGTACGTTTTCGACTTGTTCGGCAGCCTCGAAAACCACCATCCTGCGTATCAGGCAAGTTCTTCAACTTCTTTTTTTTTAGACTTGGTCTTGTTCGAAATGCTCTTTATTATCGAGGTTGGTTTCACCGCCTTTTTACCCGCCTCCGCTATTTTTTGCGAAATGTCCTCTCTGACCAGCACCTGCTTTTCCTCGACAATTTCTTCGGCCAGGGAATAGCTTTCCACGATAGCCAGCAGGCTCAAAAGAAAACTGAGAATGCTTTCGGCGCCCTGGTTGACATTGACCCCCCCGGGCGTAAGACCGTCGTTACAACCTCTGGTCCTGAAATCGTAAAGCGGAATATTCAGGTCATTCTCGCCAAGGAACCAGTCGAAGGCCTTTCTTTGAAGTTTTAAATACCTGTTTTCCCCTGTGGCCTCGTAAGCGGCCCGAAGCATCATCATCGTACTCGGCACCTCTATCGGCTGCTGGTCAAACGCCGCCTTGCTCCCTTTTCGCTCGTACCATCCGTTGCAGCCGACAAAGCTGAAGTGTTCACCGTCAAAAGTTTTATCCAGCAAAAACTCGCACGTCTTTTCCGCCACTTCGTTGTATTTGTCGTCCAGAACTGAACCTGCCGCAAACAAAGCACAAGGCATGATTGCGTTATCATATGTCAGCATGTCCTCGAACCAGTTCCAGTCCGGCATACTATGTTCCTTGTATTGACGCACCAGACCATCTGCTGCTATTTCCAGATGTCGCTTGATATCGCTTGCCCCGGGGAACTGTTTCAGATAGTCAGACATCCCGAGTATGGAATAAGCCATCCCTCTCGGGTGCTGCTTGTACACGTAATTTACTGAATTGTCGAACTGGTCCTTGATTATTGGCAGGTAGTCCGAAGACGGTGGATCAGCCATCACTGTTCCCATCGCCCACAGGACTCTGCCAAGACCATCGTGAACAGGTTCGTTTCTCAGCCAGGACCTGTCAAAGTTCATTATGTTTCTGACTGTACCATCGCTTTTCTGTGAGTTAAGAATAAATGAAAGATATATATTGAAAAGCCTCAACGCCTCAGGTTCATGATACTGGGCGTAGTACTTGGTCATCGCTATTACACCCCTTGCGTTATCGTCTGTTGCATAGCCGTGTTCTCGGTTGGGCACGGTGAATTTCGCATGCTGAATGAGCCCTGTGTCGTCAGTCAGCCTTTTCAGGTGTACCAGTGTCGGTTCGGGAACTTCTATACTCGGTACCACTTTTGTCGACAGAGGAGAGGCTTTCGCAGGTACGTGGACGGGCATCCATTTGGCACTGAACAGCTTCCAATACTGCTGACCAATCTTAGGCCATGTCCGTGACCTGCCGTACTCATAAGCCTTTCTTCTAAGTGAATAGAAAAGAGAGTCTTTTTGGAGTATTTCAACTATCGCTTTTGCAGTGTGTTTCGAGTCGCCAAACCTGACTAATTTGCCCTGGCCCTTGGCCAACAGCTCCATTGCGGCCCAGTAAGGTGTAGAAACCACTGCCTTGCCTGTACCTACTGCAAAAGATAAAGTCCCGCTTGTTAACTGTTCCCTGCTTAAATATGGTGTGACATAAATATCGGCCGCGCATAAAAAGTTGCTCAGCTCTTCGTCGCCTACGAACCTGTTGTGGAAAATGACGTGTTTCTGCAAATCCAGCTCTTTGACCATTTGCCGCAGCTTAAATCTGTAAGATTCTCCTTCTTCTTTCAATACCGAAGGATGTGTCATACCGAGAATCACATACAAAACTGACGGCTCGGCCTCGATTATCGCTGGCATCGCCTTGAGCATAACTTCTATGCCCTTGTTCCTGCTCAGCAGACCAAATGTCAGAATCGTTCTTCGATCTTCCATGCCGAATTTATGTTTGTAGTAGTTGTTATCGACGAAAGGCAAATCAGGTATCCCGTGCGGGATAAGCTGTATCTTACCACGCTCAACGCCGTAAATATTCTCCAGCATGGTGACGCCACGCTCGTTCATGGTGATTATCTTGTAAGAAGCCTCGCAAACGTCCACCATAGAATTGAAATAAGATTCGTTCGGGTCGTCAAGCACCGTATGAAGTGTAGTTATTATCGGGGCGTGAAGCTTGTTGAGCAACAGACTCAGGTACGAGCCTGCAGATCCCCCAAAAAGACCGAATTCGTGCTGAACCGACACAACGTCAACGTGGCTGAAGTTAATATAATCTGCCGCACAAATGTAATCGTTCTTGACTTTCTCCCGCACCTCGAACTTCACGGGGTCATTATATCTCAGCTCGCTATCGGCACGCATCGCCACGACAAGAGGTTCGAAATTACTCTTGGCGGTCAGCTTGATGTTTTTTATCAGGTCAGAAGTGAACGTTGCGATTCCGCATTTCCTTGGTGGAAAGCTCGAGATGAACGCTATTTTTTTTGTGGTGCTTCTTGCCATCCGCAATGCCTCTGGAAATCAGCCGGTAATTAAACACTCCTATTCTATGGATATCGCAATTGACTGTCAAGCGAATTGATATCCGGGCCTTGATGGCAAAATTCTTTGAGGTATAGCCGACTGGACCGTTTTTGAGGTGAAAATATTGATAAAAATAAAAAAAATGACGTAAAAATGCCAAAAAAACCCGATTTTTTGAAATTTTTGCATTTTTTTTGATTTTTTTGCTAACAAAATATGCTCTTTTAGCATATACTACTCATATAGTAGGAATAATAGGAAATGAAAAATGAAACTATCAACAAGAGCAAGATACGGTATTAGAGCGTCATTGGAACTGGCTTGCAACTACGGCAAGGGCCCTATCCAAATAAAAACCATTGCAAAGCGACAGGAAATTTCCGTCAAATATCTCGAACAGCTAATGGCTATACTAAAAGCCAGTGGCTTTGTCAGAAGCCTAAGAGGCGCAAAAGGTGGCTATATTCTGGCTAAACCCCCGAATCAGGTCAAGCTTAGCGATATCTTCAGCGTTCTCGAAGGGCCTATAGTCACTGTTGAGTGCCTTGAAAGCGACGAGTATTGTGCCCGGGCCGCCGACTGTGCCGCCAGGGAACTCTGGTCACAGGTTCAGCAGGCCGTCGTCGGCGTGCTCGAGTCCGTAACACTCGAAGACCTCGTAGAGAGGGCAAAGAGCGACAAAACGTCGTATTATCAGATATAAAAGAACAGGGAGCTGATTATGAGCGCAATATTTGAAGATATAACTGCCACGGTTGGTTACACCCCACTGGTACGTATAAACAAGCTTGGCCCGAAAAACGCAACCATACTTGCAAAACTTGAGTCTTTTAACCCCTGTGGCAGCGTAAAGGACAGAATTGGGCTTTCGATGATAGAAGCTGGCGAACGCGAGGGAAAAATAAAGTCGGGCACCGTCATAATCGAGCCTACAAGCGGCAATACAGGCATAGGCCTGGCCTTCATTTGTGCCGCAAAAGGATATAAGCTGATTTTGGCTATGCCCGAATCGATGAGCGTAGAAAGAAGAAAACTTTTGCAGTTGTTTGGGGCTGAGATTGTACTGACCCCGGCCCAGCGCGGAATGACCGGGGCGGTCGAAAAAGCAGAGGAACTTTTAGAGCAAAACCCGAATGCCTTTATGCCCCAGCAATTTAAGAACCCGGCGAATCCACAGATACACCGGGAAACAACCGCAAAGGAAATTTGGATCGACAGCGGCGGTCAGGTCGATATTTTCGTCGCTGGTGTCGGTACCGGCGGTACAATCACCGGCTGTGCCGAAGTGCTGAAAAAGCACAACAAAAACCTAAAAGCTGTCGCTGTCGAACCAATGGATTCGCCCGTTCTTTCGGGTGGTAAACCCGGATCTCACAAAATACAGGGTATCGGTGCAGGATTCGTGCCTGATATTCTCAACATGGACATTATTGACGAAATCATTCAGGTTTCGAACGAAGACGCCATGGAGACAGCCCGACAGCTTGCGCATCAAGAGGGGATTCTTTCCGGCATAAGCGGAGGAGCTAACGTCTGGGCCGCCATCCAACTGGCAAAAAGGGAGGAAAACCAGGGCAAAACCATTGTTACTGTGGTTTGTGATACCGGCGAAAGATATATTTCCACAGAGCTCTATGAGTTGTTAAAATAGGCCCCGGAAACAAAATCTCCCAGATTTTTTTACTCTTGTGAAAGGCGGTTGCTGATGAAGAAGGGCAAGCTTACTAATGAAAAAATCGAAAAACTCGTCGGGCAAATCATCCGGACGTATAAGGATGATTCAGGAATAAATTTTATAGACACTTCCAACCTGCCTGTTCGGGACAAAATAATTGAGGTTCTTGGCCTGCTCACCGAGTTGATTTTCCCCGGCTATACAGGCAAAAGGACAGTAACAAAATCGAATGTCAATTTTGTCGTTATTGATATTCTATGCCATGTCTACACCGAGCTCTCAAATCAGATAGAAAGGGCCTGCAAATATCGCTGCAGACTTGAGAATTGCGACACCGGCGACTGCCGCTCAATTGCTGAAGATGCCACCGAGCACCTCTTGAGTCAGCTTCCGAAAATCCGTGAACTGCTCAAGGGCGATGTGGTGGCGGCCTTCGACGGTGATCCGGCAGCGAAATCCTATGAGGAAATCGTGATAAGCTATCCATGCATTATTGCAATAGCGACGCATCGAATCGCGCACGAATTATACCTCAAGAACGTGCCTCTGATTCCACGAATAATGTCTGAGTGCGCCCATTCCAAGACCGGTATCGATATCCACCCAGGCGCGAAAATCGGAAAGAACTTCTTTATCGACCACGGCACCGGTGTCGTAATCGGCGAGACGACCGTCATAGGTGACAACGTAAAACTCTATCAGGGAACAACTCTCGGGGCGTTCAGCTTCCCGAAAGATGAGCGGGGAAGGATTATAAAAGGCGCAAAAAGACATCCGACGATTGAAGACAACGTGACGATATACGCTGAAGCAACAATATTAGGCGACGTTGTCATAGGAAAAGGCGCCGTAATTAGCGGTAATGTATGGATAAAGCAGTCCGTCCCGCCGGGTGTTACCGTTGCGACCGCAAACGTCGACCTTATCCACACGAAACAAAACAATTCAGCCAGCGACAAATAGCTTCAGGAGAAGAACCTTGGGCCAGCCACTACTTGAGAAGATAAAACAGCTTAAGGATTCGCGCAATGCGGTGATACTTGCGCACAACTATCAGCCGGGCGACGTACAGGACATTGCCGACTTCTGCGGTGACTCTCTGGGCCTTAGCATAAACGCCGCGAGCACCGACGCAGACGTGATTATATTTTGCGGCGTGCTTTTTATGGCTGAAACCGCCGCGATTCTCTCGCCGCAAAAAACGGTCCTGCTGCCCGACAAACACGCTGGTTGCCCGCTGGCTGACATGATTGATGCAAAACAGTTGCGGAAACTGAAAAAAGAGCACCCCGAAGCCCTGGTTGTATGTTATGTAAACAGCACCGCCGAGGTTAAGGCCGAAAGCGATTACTGCTGTACAAGTTCCAACGCGGTGGCCCTGGTCAAATCACTGCCGACGGATAAGAAGATTATTTTTGTGCCCGACCAGCATTTGGGCAGGTTCGTTATAGAAAAGACCGGCAGAGACCTTGTGCTCTGGCCCGGATATTGTGCCACACACGTAATGATTACAGAAGAGGATATCGAAAAGGAAAAAGAAAAACATTCCGATGCCGTCGTTATGGCACACCCTGAGTGTTCCGAGCCGGTGAAGGAAATCTCCGATGCAATCCTTAGTACCGGCCAGATGCTTGAATACGTCGAAAAAAATGATGCAAAAACATATATTGTGGCCACCGAATCGGGGATAATTCACGCTTTGAAAAAGAAAAATCCCGATGCTGTGTATTTGCCCGCCGGCCAGATGGGAATCTGTCCTAATATGAAAAAAATTACCCTGGAAAAAATACTCTGGTCTTTGGAAGATATGCAGTACGAAATAACCATTCCGCAGCAGATAGCGGAAAAAGCCCGAAAAGCCCTCGACAGAATGGTAGAGGTGCTGCCCGCAAAATAGAAAAGGACACAAATAGATGGAAGAGCAGAAAAAATATCATCTGGAAACGCTGGCCCTGCACGCAGGCCAAAAACCCGATTCGGAAACGCTCAGCCGCGCTGCCCCAATTTACCAAACCGCCAGCTATTGCTTTAAGGACAGCGGACATGCAGCAGATTTGTTTGCGCTGAAAGAATTCGGTAATATTTATACACGCCTTATGAATCCCACGACGGACATGCTTGAGAAACGCCTTGCCGCTCTCGAAGGTGGAGTAGCGGCTCTCTGCTTTAGTTCAGGAATGGCCGCTATAACCGCAGGCGTACTTAACATATGCAAAGCCGGTCAGCATGTTGTTGCTTCGAGTTCTCTCTACGGCGGTACTGTTACACTTTTTAGCCAGACTTTCCCGAAGCTGGGTATCGAGACGACATTCGTCGACCCAAAAGACCCGGAAAATTTCGCCAATGCTGTCAAAGACAACACCCGTTTGATTTATATTGAAAGCATAGGCAATCCCAAGAATGATGTCCTACAGTACAAGAAAATCGCTGACATCACCCACAAAAAAAACATGCCGATAATCTGTGATAACACCGTCACCTCCCCCATGTTGTTCAGGCCCTTTGAACACGGAATTGACCTTGTCGTTCATAGCTGCACAAAATTCATCGGCGGCCACGGAACAAGCATTGGCGGTGCGATTGTCGATTCAGGTAAATTCGACTGGACCAACGGCCGGTATCCTGAGTTGACAGAACCAGATCCGAGTTATCATGGAGTAAAGTATGTCGAAAGTTTCGGTGAACTGGCATATATCATAAAGGCCCGGGTTCAGTTTCTGCGCGATATGGGAGCCTGCATGTCACCCTTTAACGCGTTTTTGTTCTTGCAGGGGCTTGAAACGCTGCACCTGCGAATGCCCAGACATTCGGAAAATGCTCTGAAACTTGCGCAGTGGCTTGAAAAACAGCCTCAGGTCAACTGGGTCAACTATCCCGGCCTTGAGTCGCACCCCGACCACAAACTGGCAAAAAAATACCTGCCAAAGGGCCAGGGCGCTATTCTGGGTTTCGGAATAAAAGGCGAAAAGCAGGCAGGTGTTAAATTCATAAACAGCGTTAAACTTGCAAGCCATCTTGCCAATATCGGAGACAGCAAAACATTGGTGATTCATCCGGCCAGCACAACTCATCAGCAGCTTACCGACCAAGAACAACTTGCCGCCGGCGTTACACCTGATTATATTCGTGTCTCGGTCGGAACTGAACACATCGACGATATAATCGCTGATTTCAAACAAGCTATAGAGGCGAGTCAGAGGTAAAAAATATGTGGGAATATACGGATAAGGTTAAAGAGCATTTTTTCAATCCGCGTAACGTCGGCGAGATTGAAAACCCGGACGGCATCGGCGAAGTAGGCTCGCTTGCCTGCGGTGACGCTCTGAAGCTGACTTTCAAACTCGATGAAAAAGGCAAAATAAAAGACGCAAAATTCAAAACCTTCGGCTGCGCCAGCGCCATCGCCACATCCTCGGTATTGACTGAAATCATAAAGGGGATGACCGTTGATGAAGCCGCAAAGGTAACTAATAAGGACATCGCTGACTATCTCGGTGGGCTGCCTGAGCAAAAAATGCATTGTTCGGTCATGGGAAGAGAAGCCCTTGAGGCCGCTATCGAAAATTATCACTCAGGCGGAACCAAAAAGCACGAGCTTGAAGGAAAAGTAATATGTACCTGTTTCGGTGTCACCGAAAACGAGATTGAGAGGGTTATCAGCGATAATAATCTCACAACAGTCGAGGAGGTGACCAATTACTGCAAGGCCGGAGGCGGATGCGGAGGATGCACGGGCGAAATTGAAAAAATCATAGAAAAAATCCAGGGCGATAAGGCAAAAGAACCCGCCACCACGACCGTTCGAAAAGCGGGCAAGTTCACAAACATCCAAAAGATACAGATGATTCAGCAGACTATAAACGAACAAATCAGACCGGCGCTGCGGGCGCACGGCGGAAACATCGAGCTTGTAGATGTCGAAGGCGATAAGGTAATCGTCGCGTTCAGGGGAATGTGCGCTCAATGCAGGCTCGCTGAATTTACTATGAAAGATGTTGTTGAAGCAAGGCTAAGAGAATTCGTCTCGCAATCGCTTTACGTTGAAGAAGACAAGGACTCCTCGCAGGAGCCTCACGAGCATAGAGGATAAAATATGGAAACCATATATTTCGATAATAATGCCACGACAAAAGTCGCCGAAGAAGTACTTGAGGAAATGAAACCTCTGTTCTGCGAGCTTTATGGCAACCCTTCGAGTATGCACACCTTCGGTGGACAAATCAGCCGCAAAATTAGAAAGGCACGCGAGCAGGTCGCCGCTTTACTCGGCTGTGAGCCGGCTGAAATCATCTTCACAAGCTGTGGAACCGAAAGCGACAACGCCGCCATAAAAGGCATAATCGCTGCAACACCTCAAAAAAGAAAGGTCATAACTTCAAGAGTTGAGCACCCAGCCGTATTGACCGTTTGCCGGGAACTGGAAAATCACGGCTACAGTGTCGTAGAAATCGGGGTCGACAATGCCGGCAGGCTGGACTGGGACAGGCTCGAGAGTCAAATCGATGAAGATACCGCACTGGTAACAATAATGTACGCGAACAACGAGACAGGCACGATATTTCCTGTCGAAAGAATTGCCGAACTTACCGCCTCACGTGGTGTCATTTTCCACACAGACGCGGTGCAGGTCATCGGCAAGATTCCGCTTAATCTATCAAAAAGCAACATAGACCTGTTAAGTCTTTCCGGCCATAAACTCCACGCACCAAAAGGTATTGGGGTGCTGTATGTCAGAAAAGGCACGCGGATTGCGCCGTTCATGCTCGGCGGCCATCAGGAGGCCGGACGCAGGGCCGGCACCGAAAACGTTCCCAGCATGGTCGGGCTCGGAAAGGCCTGCGAACTGGCCGCGAAAAATATCGAACAGGAAAATAACCGAGTCAAAGGTCTCCGCGACAAACTCGAAAACGCAATGTTAAAAAGCTGTCCCGACTGCCGCGTCAACGGCGACACACAAAGCCGCCTGCCCAACACCACCAATATCAGCTTCGAGTATATCGAGGGAGAAGCGATACTTCTCATGCTCGACAAGTATGGCATCTGTGCCAGCAGCGGCTCGGCCTGTACTTCCGGCTCGCTCGAGCCTTCTCACGTGCTTCGCGCCATGGGGGTGCCTTTTACCGCCGCACACGGCTCTATACGATTCAGCTTGAGCAGGTACAACACCGAAAAAGAAATCGATTATACCATAGAGAAAATGCCACAGATTGTTAATCACCTGCGCGAACTGTCACCCTTTGTTGCCGGCTAGTTTATATTTGGTGCTGAAGGTTTTCACTAACCTACCGCTAACGTCAGCTCTTTTTCGGATTCAGCCTTACCTTTTCTAAAGATTGGAGACGTGACTTTGTGACGTTTGTATGCTTTTCTTTTTTTAAGTCCCAGCCTGTGGGCTTTTTGCCTTACAGATTGTGCAGAACGACCTAATTTTTTGGCTATCTGAAGCGCTGTTGTTTTTCCATACATTTGTTTGAGAATTACAAGTTCCTTGCTTGTCCATCTCATTATTTCTTTTTTCTTCAGGCCAAGTCGAAGCGCTTTCTGGCTGACTGTCGCTGTAGACCTTCCGAGTTTTTCTGCAATCTCCTGCCTGCTCCGGCTATAGTTTAATTTTTTAAGAAGCTTCACCTCTTTCTGAGACCATCTTCTCGGTTCGGAGACCTGTCCTATTGACTTGAGGTACCCCTTGGATTTCTTAAGTCCGAGCCTCGATGCCAACCGGCTCACCGCTCCTGCCGAATGGTTAAGCTTGTCGGCCACATCACGCGTCTTGTTGTCTGGAAAAAGTCTCTTAAGTGATTTTATCTCCTCCTCCGACCAGTAGCGGTTAAGATACGTCCCGGTTTTAAGTCTCATTTCGTATGCTTTTTGCCGAACCGCTGTCAAAGGCCGCCCGAGCTGCTCAGCCAACTGGCGTGTGTTTGTCTTCGGGAACAGCTTCTTAAGAAGTGTCACTTCTTTGTTCGACCACTTTCCTCTGATAAGTTTTCCGCTCTTTACCATAGAGTTCCTCTTTTATACTTTTTTATAAGGATGTCTTAACATTCCTCTTTGATTGTTCTAATACAGCATTCTACAATCTTTTAGCCCTCTTTGAAATGCAAAATTGCGCAGAAATTCTACCATTTTGCGCAAAAAAACCCCCAAAAAAACGCCAAAAACCGCGATTATGCGCTATGTCGAGTGAGAAATATGACCGGAACGCCCCCACAGGAAAATGCCGGAGGAGGGACTCGAACCCTCACCCTGTTGCCAGGACGGGATTTTGAATCCCGCGCGTCTGCCAATTCCGCCACTCCGGCTCGGCACACACATTATTAAATATCTGTTTTTTATTGTCAATCCAGAAATATCAAATATGACAGAAACGGGTGGAATAAATTTGTAGGCTGCTAATTCGTAAAGATTTCTTTTATTTTTGTACAGGAGGAATTTTATCGAAACGCGCCACCGCTGATAAAATGGTCGCTACTGGTATGAATTCTGTCGCCGGTATCGTGCAGTAGATGCCGGACAGCAGCGCCCACAGCAGCCTCTTTTTTGTTGAAAAACCGTATATCGAACTAACCAGCCAGCCGATAAGTCCCCCGATAAGAAAACCCGTGTAAATACCTATAAGACCGAATGTCACGAAATCCGTAAAGTCAAGAACCAAACCACCTATCACGGGAAACAAGGCGTTGTAAAGCCTGCGCCCAACTGTTAATTGCTGCGGCGCTTCTGGCTGCTTAGAAAGAACCCGCTTTACCTCTACTTGTTCCGGCTCCTCTGTCACTTATCTTTCTTTCTTAGTAGTCGATTAAGACGATATCCTCAGGGATAGCGACCACGTCACGATGTTTGGGCCCGAGGATTTTTCGAATTTCGGCGCTGTGTTTTCCGGCCAGACGCTTAAGCTGCACGCTGCTTAAGTTTGTCACCGCCTTTGCCATGCCATTAAGAAGCACAACCGCGCCTGCCTCAAAGTTGCCCTTGATAGCTGTGATGCCGCTTGGCAAAAGCGATTTCTTGTTTCGAACTGCCTTGACCGCCCCCTCGTCGATTACAATCGTTCCCGCAGCTGTGCTGTTAAGAATCCACCTCTTGCGATTACTTAGTTTTCGCTTGGGCATAAAGACCGTACCGACTTCAGCCCCTTCGATAATACGGCCGATGATGTTTTTCAACCTGCCATTGGCCAGGACTATCCGACAGCCCGCGCTGGATGCGATTCTCGCAGCTTCCATTTTCGTCTTCATCCCGCCGGTTGCATATTTGCTGCCCTTACTGCCGGCACTGCGAACCATTTCCTCGGTTACCTCATAGACCGTGTGAATAGGTTGAGCGCTCTTGAACTTCCTCGGGTCTTTATCATAAAGGGCGTCAATATCGCTTAGCATAATCAAAAGGTCGGCGTCAATCTTGCTCGCCACAAGTGCGCTTAGCCTGTCGTTGTCCCCGAACGCCGTGCCGATTTCATCCGTGCTCACGCTGTCATTCTCATTCAAAATTGGTACAACGCCAAGCTGCAGCAGCGTCTCTATCGAATTGCGAAGATTAAGGTATGTCCTGCGGTTGTTCAGCACTTCGGTCGTCAGCAGAACCTGGGCGACGGTGACCTTCAGCTTTGCAAACGCTTTCCGATACTCTGCCATCAAAAGGGGCTGTCCGATGGCCGCGCACGCCTGGCGCATCTTCATGCCCTTTACCTTATCGGCCATATGCAGTTGTCCCGCACCCATACCTATCGCACCGGAACTTATGATAACAACCTGCCTGCCCGTTTTCAGCAATGTGCTTATCTGTGCCGTTATCCGGCGGACATACGCCGTATCGACACCACCCGCTTTAGCCAGGGTGTTCGTGCCGATTTTCACCACTATTCGCTTTGCCTTGCTGAAATCTCTCATTATACCCTACAGTTTAAAATCCTTATTGAGTTTCTTATGCGTAAATTTCTTCGCCGAGCTGCCCGAATAATCAGCTACTATCTGCCCGCCGCCTACAAGCTTCCATTTATAAATCAAAAGCCCTTCAAGCCCTACCGGCCCGCGGGCGTGTATCTTGTTTGTGCTTATCCCGACCTCGGCGCCCAAACCATATCTAAAGCCGTCGCTGAACCGCGTGCTGCAATTCCAGAACACGTTCGCGGAATCAACTAATTCCATGAACTCCTCCACCGCCCCACTATCATCTGTGATAATCGCATCTGTATGACCTGAACCATATCTGTTGATATGCTCTATCGCCTCTGGTGGCGAGCCCACAACCTTTATCGAGATTATATTATCGAGATACTCCGTTGACCAGTCCTCCTCCGTGGCCGCCTTGACATCTATAATCGCCGCCGTCTTTTCACAGCCCCGCAGCTCCACGTTCCTTTCCTCGAGCACCGCCTTGACCTTCGGCAGAAACTCTTCGGCAATCCCGTCGTGCACAAGCAGCGTCTCGGCCGCGTTGCACACCGCTACATATTGACACTTAGAATCCACCACAATCCGAATAGCCATATCCACATCGGCTCCCGCATCGACATATACATGGCATATCCCGTCCGCGTGACCAAGGACCGCTATGTTCGTGTTATTCATTATGTACCGGACAAACTCGTTCGAGCCCCGCGGAATAATCAAATCAATATATTCATCCAGCCCCAGCATCTCGGCCACATCCTCCCGGCTATGGAGAAGCCGTAGCCAGCCTTCGGGCATCCAGGCCTTTTCACTCGCCTCGGATATCGTTTCCGCCAGTATTTTATTCGTATGCTCGGCCTCGCTGCCGCCTTTCAAAAGGACCGCATTGCCGCTCTTCAGACACAGCGTCGATATCTGCACAAGCGCGTCCGGCCGCGACTCGAAAACCACTCCTATTACTCCAATTGGACAACTGACCTTATAAAGCTCTAAACCTTTATCAAGCTCAGTCGCGCTCAGCGTTTTGCCCACAGGGTCATCGAGCTTAATCAGACTATCGATACCTGCACATACCGTTTCAATTTTGCCCTCGTCAAATTTAAGCCGTTTTAGCAGTGGTGTCGCAAGATTATCTTCCTGCGCAGCTTTTAAATCCTGCTCGTTCGCTGCAATGATTTCAGCGATTCGCGATTTCAGTGCTTTGGCAATCTCGGCAAGCGCTTTGTTCTTAACTTCGGTTTTAACCGCCGCCAGCAGAATAGATGCCGACTTGGCCAACGCCGCTGTCTCGGTAATACTCATCTTGACACAAACTCCAGAAAATAATCGATTTAGCAAAACCACATTATTCTACAAACTTCCCGTTTCTTGGCAAGTAAATTGAACACCTAAAAATCAGCTTTCCGCTTCCCCTCAGACCCTACGTCCAAAATGTCCTCGTGGACATATTATATATTTGCCAACCGAAAATATTGACGAACACCCCCCTAAATGCTAAAGTGATAATAACAGGAGAAAAGGCGATATCATGGCCCTGCGTAATATTGTAAAGATTGATGAAGAAAAATGTAACGGCTGTGGCCAGTGCGTCAACGCCTGCGCCGAGGGAGCAATAGAGATAATCGACGGCAAGGCAAAACTGGTTAGCGAGGTTTATTGTGACGGCCTCGGAGCATGCATCGGCAAATGTCCTGAAGACGCCATAACAGTCGAACAGCGAGAAGCACCGGAATTTGACGAAAAAGCCACAAAGCAGCATTTGGCTAAGATGCAAAAGGCGAACACTAATAATTTCGTCTGTCCCGGCATAATGGCTAAAAAAATCCGCGAAAAATCAGGCGAAGATAATTCCACTGCCGCCCAATCACGCCTGACCCACTGGCCCGTTCAGTTAAAGCTTGTTTCGCCAAAGGCACCCTGTTTTCAAAATGCCGACCTGCTCCTCGTCGCCGACTGCGTCCCCTTTGCCATGGGCGATTTCCACAACAGGTTTTTAAAAGACCACAGTATCGTTGTGGGCTGCCCAAAACTCGACGACCCTCAGTTTTATATTGAAAAATTCGCACAAATCCTAAAGCAAAACAAACTCAATAGCCTGACCGTAGTCCACATGGAAGTGCCCTGCTGCTTCGGCCTGACCGAAATTGCAAAAAAGGCAATTGCTTTGGCAAAAGCCGACTTGTCATTCCAGGACGTTACTGTGGCTTTGGACGGAACCGTAACTAAAACTGATATCGTAAAAACTTAAAAATACAGCGATACACCAGCTGGGAAATCGCTTCGGACCAAATTATCAAAAATTTATTTATTGCGAAGGGAGACCGAAAATGAAAAAAACAACAAAAAAAACATTAATTGCGGGAACCACCTGTACCCTGATAGTTGCACTTGCTTCCATAGCCTATTCACACTGTCAGATACCGTGCGGTATCTACGGCGACCACATGCGCTTCGATATGATTGCCGAAAACCTCGCCACCATCGAAAAATCTATGAATCAGATAACACAGCTTTCAAAAGAAGATAAGCCCAACATGAACCAGATTGTTCGCTGGGTAAACAACAAGGAAAAACACGCCGACGACATCAGCCAAATAATAACCTATTACTTCATGGCCCAGAGAATAAAACCCGCCGACAAGGCCGATTCGCATCAATATGAGCATTACCTTGAAAAACTCACCATGCTGCACGAAATGCTCGTTTATACAATGAAAGCCAAACAATCAACAGAACTTCAAAACGTCCAAAAAATCAGTGCCCTGCTCGCCGAATTCAAAACCGCATACTTCGAAAAAGCAGAGCACGAACATTAAGAGGCTTTCTGTAAAAACAACAGGTATGAAAAATGAAAATCGACTCGTATAGTTTCGGAACTATGAAAGTTGACGGCACTGAGTACACCGGTGATTTGATTATCTTCCCGGATAAAATAAAACCCGACTGGTGGCGAAAAAAGGGACACAGCCTCGCCGTCGATGACCTTGCCGATGTAATCGACTTCAAACCCGATGTTCTTGTAGTCGGCAAAGGCGCCTCCGGCATGATGAACGTCCCCGCCGACACCGAAAAATTCATCCAGGACCAGGGCATAGAGCTAATCGCTGAAAAAACGTCACGGGCATGTCAAATCTTCAACGAAAAAATCAACAAAGGCGCAAAAGTAATAGGTGCCTTTCACCTAACATGTTAATAAAAGGAGGCTTCTGTTATGGCAAAAAAGTTCAAATACGATGTCATTCACCGCTGGGAGAAAAATCCAATGATAACAATCGACGACATCCCCTTCCCATGCAATACCGTCTTTAACGCAGGATGCGCAAAATATAACGGCCAATATATTCTTTTACTTCGCGTTGAAGACCTCACCGGCCGCTCCGTCTTCGCACTGGCAAGAAGTGATGATGGTTATAACTTCAAACTCGAGCCCGAACCTGTCATGACACCATGCCAGGAAGAAGGCTGCTTCAAAAAATATGAACAGAAAGGCATCGAAGACCCTCGAATCACAGAAATCGACGGCATCTTTTATATTATGTACACCGCCGCTTCATCATACGGAGCTCTGCTGGCTCTGGCAAAAACAACCGACTTCAAAACATTCGAACGCGTAGCACTTGTTTCAGAACCTGAAAACAAAGATGGCGTCCTGTTTCCCGAAAAAATCAACGGCAAATACGCACGTCTCGACCGACCCGTCGCTGGTGGGCTCGGAAACATCTGGCTTTCATATTCCGATGACCTCATCACATGGGGACATTCACGCTGCGTCATGACAATCCGCGATGACCACTGGGACTCATGGAGAATCGGAGCCTCTACTCAGCCTATCAGAATAGATGACGGCTGGCTCATCATTTATCATGGCGTAAAAGAAGCTTCAGGAGGGCCCATATACAGACTCGGCGCAGCTGTACTTGACGAAAAAGACCCTTCGAAAGTCCTCTGTCGCTCCGCCATTCCAATACTTTCGCCCCGCGAATATTACGAACGCGTCGGAGATGTCAACAACGTTGTCTTCTCTTGCGGCGCTATCCTCGAAGATGACGGCCAAGAGCTAAAAATCTATTACGGCGCCTCCGACACCTCAATCTGTGTCGGCACCGCAAACGTAAATGAACTAATGCAGTTCTGCACCATCGGAGAGCACTGATATGTATTACCAATATCTGTCACCCTAATATAAAGGGAGAAAATTATGAGCACTCTATTATACATTCAAGCCTCACCAAGAGGCACTCGCTCCAAATCCATCGCCGTTGCCGATGCATTTGTCGAAGAATACAGACAACAGTACTCCAACGATGAAATCGTAACTTTAAATTTGTTCGACGCACCGATGCCCGACTTCGACAAACTCGCCGTACAGGCTAAGTACACAATCCTCCACGGAAAGTCACACTCCTCAGAAGAAAAACAAACCTGGCGGCAAATCGAAGAAGTCATCGAGCAATTCACCTCCGCCGACAAATACGTCCTCGCGGTCCCCATGTGGAATTTCAGCATCCCTTACCGACTAAAGCAGTACATCGACATCCTCGTTCAGCCCGGCTACACGTTCTCCTACAGCCCTGAAACCGGATACAAGGGACTTGTCCACCACAAACCGCTTCTGACTGTTTACGCCCGCGGTGGACAGTACGAGACCGGCACAGAGGCCGAAGCCTTTGACCTTCAGAAAAAATACATCGAACTGATCTTTGGTTTTATAGGCTTTGAGAGTGTCAATTCTATCATTGTCGAACCCACACTTCAGGCAGGACCCGACATCGCCGCTGAAAAAGTACGAAACGCCGTCGAAACCGCAAAAAAACTGGCCGCTGAATTCTAAAAACCGCTGCACGAAAAAAATTATAAGGCGAATTGCCCCTCGGCCATAAACCTTGAACCATTGCTCCTTCGCCGCTATCATATTACCTCTATGCTGACCCTTATAAATACGAACCTGATGACTCCACCAATCTCCCCCATAGGGCTTGACTACATCGCCACACACCTGCGAAAAAACAAAATAGAAACAAACATCCTCGATTTGGCCCTCGCCGATGACCCCGACAAATCCCTGACCGAATACTTTAACTCACACGACCCCCAACTGGTCGGTCTCTCTTTCAGAAACGTCGACGATTGCTTCTGGCCAAGTGCAAAGTCTTTCCTCCCCGACCTCGCTCAAACCGTCCGCAAAATAAAAAAATTGACCGATGCCCCCATCGTAATAGGAGGTGTCGGTTTCTCGATCTTCCCCGAGCGAATCGTCCAGTACTCCGGAGCCGACTTCGGCATCCGCGGCGACGGCGAACATGCTATATTCGAACTTCTAAGCCAACTGCAAAACCAAAAGCTTTTCGACCGTGCTGACGGCCTCATCTGGCGAGACAATAATACCATACGCTCAAACAAACCCGCATGGATTCAGCCTCTTTCACTGCCTGTCAGCCGCGATGCCATCGACAACCTCCAATACTTCGAACGCGGAGGTCAGGGCGGACTCGAAACAAAAAGAGGCTGCAACCGACAATGCATTTACTGCGCTGACCCTCTCGCAAAAGGCCAAACCCTTAGACTCCGAGACCCCGCCGAAGTCGCCGACGAGGCCGAGGCGCTTCTCGCTCAGGGCGTTGATGTCCTCCACACGTGCGATTCCGAATTCAACATCCCCTACGACCATGCCCTTGAAGTTTGCGGCGAATTCAACCAACACCACCTCGGCGACAGACTCCGCTGGTACACTTATATGGCCGTAAAACCCTTCGACGCCCAGCTCGCCGAAGCTATGAGTAAGGCAGGCTGTGTCGGTATCGATTTCACCGCAGATTCCGCCTCACCTTCCATGCTAAAAACCTACCGCCAGCCGCACCTAAAACAAGACCTCGCCTCTGCCGTCCGGCTCTGCAAACAAAACAACATAAAGCCGATGTTCGACCTGCTCCTCGGCGGCCCCGGTGAAACACCCGATTCTATCGCCGAGACCATTAATTTCATAAAGCAAATCGACCCGTATTGCGCCGGTGCCTCGCTCGGCATCAGAATCTACCCCGGAACAGAAATGGCCCGGATAACCACCGCCGAAGGCCCGCTCGAACAAAACCCCGCCATCCGAAGAAAATACCAAGGCCCCGTCGATTTCTTCAAACCTACCTTTTATATATCTGCTTCACTTGGCGACCGCCCCGCTCAGCTCGCACGAGATTTAATTGACGGCGACAAAAGGTTTTTTGAACCCACCCCCGAAATCACCTCACCCGATGACACTGCCCCTACCGACCACAACTATAACGACAACACCCAGCTTGTAAACGCCATCGCCAACGGTGCCCGCGGAGCCTATTGGCACATCCTCCGACAAATACGAGACAGCTAAGACAATATGCCCAAAGAGAACATTCGCTGGTCATATCTGATTTGGGTTATTTCAAGAAATTCCATATTTGCACGGCAATTCCCGATACTTGGTTGATTTCGGGTTGACAATTTCATATTTGCTGCTTATATTTTAGTCAACGAAACGTAATTTGCGGGTGTAGCTTAGTGGTAAAGCTCCAGCCTTCCAAGCTGGTCACGAGGGTTCGATTCCCTTCACCCGCTTTTTTCATTCTCCTGGCGCTTCTCATTGGCGGAGCAACTTATCCACACATTTTCCACAATCTCACAAAATTCACACCTCACTGTGAAATCAATTTCGCCTGGAAAATCTGACCCAAAAACAATCTGTATCGCCGCAACTCTTTCTCTCAAAACGGATTAGCTCTCTTGACAACGACGTCCTATAAGAAAATTTTTACTTTTTTCTAAAAATTTCCAATTTGTTTATTGACTTAGTGGTAAGAAGTGGTATTATCTCCCAGACAGAATATACCAAGTGGGAAGAAAGCCATGCTATTACTAACAGGCGAATATCAGCACGTTATCGACTCAAAAAGCAGGGTCCTAATCTCCAACAAGCTTCGCAGCCAGATTGACACAGAGCAGCACGGTTGCAATTTTTACCTCGTTCTCGGCGCAAACGGCATACTTTGCCTCTATCCGGAAAAATACTTCGAGCAAATCGTACTCGCCGTCGCACCCGGAACCACCGCACCCGACGAGGCCGTCGCTTTCGAGCGGATGAGTTTCGCACTGGCCAGCAAGGTCGAGCTGGACGCACAGGGACGACTGCTCATCAATGACAGGCTACGCAAAAGAGCAGGCCTCAAGGACCAAATTACACTCGTCGGTGTCAGGGACCACATCGAAATCTGGAACAACGAAAACTGGGAGCAGTATCTCGATGACAATATGGCCCAGTACCAAAAGCAAATGTCACAAGCCAGGCAATCGGTACTGAGAAAGCAAAACGATGAATTCGAATAAACGTTTATAGACAGGAGACACAATGGTGGAAATGGATTTGAACCATCTCAGCGTCGTAAAGGAAAGTCTCAATGGCAACAGGGCAGTTGACGAGCAGACATTCGCCTCGATAGCCATCCTAAACGAAAGGCTACAAAGGCTGAAAGAACGCGGCCATCTTTTCTCGGGCATCACTTTTTCACCCGACGTTAAAAAACTTGCAAATCAGAAAAAAACCGTAGCCGTATGCTAATCCAATGCGTACCGCTATGGAGTTAAAGATTTGAAAGTGAATAGTTCGGCCCCTGAACATATTCCGGTCCTCGCTGAAAAATTAGCCGAACAGATAAACTTACCAACGGATGGGGTAATGGTCGATGCGACCATTGGGCACGGAGGCCATAGTTTCCTGTTCGGCCGAATTTTGGGCCCTGAAGGACTTATCATTGGCTTCGACCTCGATAAAAATTCCATCAAAAGGGCCCTTTTGAAGTTAAAATCCCTGCATTGCAGGCTAATCCTCATAAACGAAAATTTCGCGAATATCAAAGACCACCTCCATAAACACCGCATAGATAAGGTCGATTTCATTCTCGCTGACCTCGGCATTTGCTCTGCTCAACTGACCGACGCAAAAATCGGCCTCAGTTTCAACCACGACATGCCGCTCGATATGAGATTCGACAAAAGATTAAAAACCTCTGCTGCCGATATAGTTAATAGTGTGGATGAAAAAAAACTGGCCGACATTATTTACAAATTCGGACAGGACAGGGCTTCGAGACGCATCGCGAGATTTATCGTCCGGCATCGACGTCAGCAGCCAATTAAGACCACCGGACAGCTCGCCGCCATCGTCTGCAGGGCGCTGGCGCAGCCGGCAAAAAAAAGAAAGAGCAGAATACACCCGGCAACAAGGACCTTCCAGGCGCTGAGAATCGCCGTTAACAGCGAACTGGAAAACCTGGAAAAATTGCTCGAGCAGGCCCCGACGCTGCTTAAAGAAAATGGAAAAATCGCCGTCATCAGCTACCACAGCCTTGAGGACAGATTGGTAAAAAACAGTTTTAGAAAAAATCTTAATGAGGGAGTTTACTCCGAAATTACAAAAAAACCGATTGCCCCGGCAAAAACGGAAATCGCAGAAAATCCGCGGGCAAGAAGTGCTAAGTTAAGGATTGCAAAAAAATAATCAAATAAAAAAAGAAAACGGAGTTTCGACTATGACTTCTGACGCAAAAATTGGTTTACTGTTAGGCCTGGTCTTCATTTTCATCATCGCATTTATTATAAATGGCATCCCCACCTTCGACAGAGAAAGAAATAACAACGAGCTTACAACAAACATGGTCGAATCACAAAACACCCCTCCCGGTATCGCCACCAGCCAGAGAAAGGTCACCCGCCAGGTTATAACAACCCCAATCCGCTCGATTACACCTCTGCCCAAAACCGCCCCGCTGCCCGAAGAGCCGACAAAAACCGTCGAGATAAAACGCCCTCTCGAGCCGGCCCCGGCTCAAACACCAGTAACCGTCGTCGCCGCAAAGCCTGAGCCGCAAACGACAAAACCACAAGGACCAAAAATATACATCGTAAAAGATGGAGATAGCCTCGCTGCCATCGCCATAAAGGTCTATGGTGCCAAAGAAGGAAACAGGCAGGTAAATGTCGACAAAATCTTCAACGCCAATCGAAAAATTCTCGCTTACCCCGACGAAATCTTCATCAGCCAGAGACTCGTTATACCGCCCCTGAAAGAATCCGGACAGGCCCCAAAAAACTCGGTCACCGACGACGAAAACCTCTTCCAGAAGGTCGCTTCAATCGGAAAAAGGCATTTGGCCTCCTCCAACGCCCCTGCAAAGCAAAACAGCTACTATGTCGTTGCCGATGGTGACAGCCTCTGGGAAATCGCCGCCGAACACCTCGGGAACGGCTCCAGATATACGGAAATTACCAGATTGAATACTGACGTTATTGATGACGAGGACAATCTTATTGTGGGAACACGCTTGAAACTCCCGGCTCCGTAAAACTCGCCTCCATTTGCTTGTTCGCTCCCGCGGGCCGAATATGCCTAATATGCTAACTAATTTTTCTTTTTCTTCGCAGACCGAATTATGAAATCCCGTTTTTATTTTGTTTTTGTCGTTTTCTATTGTACCGCCCTCGCAATCTTCACCGTCCATCTGCGCACCGCCTCCGACCGAACCTTCTACAGACTTTGTCTCGTCCACACCCAAAGAAGCCGCCTAAAACAGCAACTCGAGAAAAAACAGCTACAGGTCGAGGCAATGATTAACCCCGCCGCCGTCTCGCAGTCACTCGACGATAAAGAACAAAACAACTAAATTCTCTTTGGAAAATAAACTGATACAGAATTGAAAAATGTCCGCATAACAATTTTTCTCTTCGCCTTTTTGATTGTCGCACTACTGGCGATGGTTCTGCGATGTTTCTACCTGCAGTCCGTAAAAAGCCAACACTATTCCTCCATCTGGCAAAAGCAGCGACAGCGACTCGAACCGCAAATGCCCCAACGTGGCGTCATCCTTGACTGCCGCGGTACCGTACTCGCCGCAAGCAATAAAGTCCAGACCGTCTTCGCCGAACCTCGTGCTATCACGGACCCTAAAGAAGCTTCAAACAAACTCGCCCCCCTAATCGATATGCCCGCACACGAAATCTGCAAAATCATCACAGGAAGCGGGAACCCCGGCTTTGCCAGAATCAAAACAAATCTCGAACCCGACCAGTACGAATCCGCCGCTAAAATCCGTGGCATAGGAGTTCTGTCCGAATGGCAAAGACACTACCCTGCAGGCCCACTCGCCGCCCACATCGTCGGCTTCACAAGCCACGACAATCGCGGCCTCGCCGGCATTGAACTACAGTATGAAAAGGCCCTTGCCGGCTCCGCCGGACAAAATGTCTTTTTCGCCGACGCTCTCAGAAGACCCATTCGTCCAAAACAATTCAATCCTTCTGTAAACGATGGCTTTGGAATAATCCTCACACTTGACGCCACTATCCAGCAGTTTACCCGAACCGAACTGCTAAAACAATTCCGCGAATACCAGGCCGAATCCGCCGTCGCCATCGTCGTCGAACCCAAATCCGGCGCCATCCTCGCAATGGTCTCTCTGCCAGGCTTCGACCCAAACCAGGCTGCCTCTACCGACCCCAACAATTTCAAAAACCGCGCCGTCACGGACACCTTCGAACCCGGCAGCGTCCTAAAACCCATCATCGCCGCCATTGCCCTCGACGCAAACGCCGTAAATACAACTGAAAAAATATTCTGCGAAAATGGCAACTACCACGGCCGAGGCTTCGGCAGCATAAAAGAATACCGATACTACCAGTACGGCGACATGACCGTAAAACAAATACTCGTAAAGTCCAGCAACATAGGTATGGCAAAAATCGGCCAAAAACTCGGAAAACAAAAACTCCACGAGGGACTTACACATTTCGGTTTCGGCAGGAAGACCGGCATCGACCTGCCCGGCGAAGCACCGGGACTGCTCTGGCCTCACGAAAAATGGACCGGTTACAGCCTCACAAGAATACCGTTCGGACAGGAAATTTCCGTCACCGCACTGCAGCTCGTCCGCGCCTTTTGCATCCTCGCAAACGGCGGAAAAATGGTCCGGCCATTTCTCGTACAAGCCACAGTTGACAACAACGGCAAAATCGTAAACCTAAAAACCCCCTCGCCTCCCGTCGGTTTTGTTATAAAACCCCAGGTTGCACAATGGATTGTAAACGACGCCCTCACCGCCGTCATAAACGAAGGCACCGGAAAAAGAGCTAAACTCGAAAAATACCAGCTCTTCGGAAAAACCGGAACCGCCAACATCGCGAAAAAAGACAGCAAAGGATATGACGACGATGCCTACATCGCCTCCTTCATCGCAGGAGCACCAGCCCACGACCCCGCAATCGTTGTCCTTGTCTCAGTTCGAAAACCCGATAGGTCTCTTGGAAAAGGCTACACCGGAGGCACCGTCGCTGCTCCCGTTGCCGCCAGAATCATCAGCAAAACCCTAAACTACCTCGAAAAACAACAATTCTAACTCCGACCCAATCCTCATTATTCCACCAGCCCGAGCACCTCCGGATTTATCATAAGTTTTATATCATCCTCGGTATGTGACTCCCCGTCTGGTCCCGGGCTGTATATAATCCCTTCCTCTATATCGATAATATACTCATCGCTGTACGCCCGCGCCTTCAAGCTGACTTCCTTCCCAAGCCTCTTGCCTAAAACAATTTGCAGCAGGTCACTGTGGACCTCCAGCCGTGCTCTTATCTCAAATGCTCTTTCTAATGCTGGAATCGTAAGCAACGAAATGGCGCCCATATTGTTATAAAACGTATAAATTGTTGGTAAATTCCCCTCCGAATCCAATTCCACATCCATCTTGAAAGGCCAAAACCGAGGCCACACCGAAAGCTTTTCCGAATCCGCCTGCTCTTTCCCCTCCGCACGATAAACAAGCTCATCGATATGGTTCTTATACAATCTAAGTGTTGAATTCCACTTTAATAAAAATGCCATTTTGGAATCACCGATAATTTGCGTATCATAAATGTTCTTCCACGTAAGATATTCAAATATCATCATGTTCCGGAGTGACATTTGCTCTTCTGAGAAAGCCTCGAAATGCCCGGCTAACAACTCAAGCGTTTCCTGTGACGTCCCCGGATTGTTAACGATAAAATTCGCCGTCGTGATGTCTAAGTTCAGGACCGCATAGCATATATACTTCGTTATTGCTGAACGGGCATTTACACTCCACTTTCTGAATATAGAATCGATTTCAATTAACGCCGCTACAGCTTCCCTTTCGTTACTTCGAATAATCTCAAGGTATGTATGCGCCTGGTAAAGATGTACTAAAGTTCGCAGGTTGCTCAAAAACATTGACTTGACTTCCCAAATGGGTTGTGACAAGTCGGCTATCTCTTCAAATCTGTTAAGCTCAAAAATTATATCCTTGCCCTTTTGCCCGTTTCGCCACGCCTCTTCTATACCCTCTGCGTTTTCTTTGATTGAATCAACTATTTCCGCATAGCTGCCCTCCCTGATGTCCTCCTTCACTTTTATTACGACATTAACATCCTCCTCGCTAAGTCCTATCTCAGGGGCTCCGGGGGCATGTTCATTTTTTTCTGAAATGCTCTTCAAAAACTTATAGCTCGGCACGCATTCCGCCGGTGCTGAACGAAAGTCCGCAATCGTATAATCATCCTCCAGAGGCGGCGCATCCGACCTCCACACAGCACGAATTACCGCATAAAGGGGCAGTAAAATCAGAGCAAAGACAATTAGGACATTCATCGAATACTTCAAAGTTTTCAGAACCGCCGACTTTATCTTCGAACGCTTTACCTCCTTGCCACCCTTTTCACAGACGCCGCTTTCAAACTCACTCCCGCAAAGATTACAACATTCGGCCCCGGCGGGATTTTCATTGCCACATTTCAAACACCGCATCTACTTCACACCCCATTTTGGACAATACATTTTTATTCTCCTTACTATTAAAGTTCTATCTGCAAAAGTTCCCCGGCACATCCGCACAAAATAATATATTATCGCTCACATTCTGCCGCAATATATTTATATTTTTTTACGCGCCTCTTAATGATTCGCTTACAGCCCTACTCTGTAAGACCGCCTTGCCCTATATATCCCGATTCGATGCAGAATTGTATAATGTTCTTAACCAAAGGCGCTGCGTCACGAGAGCCGTGCTCACCTCCCTCTACAACCAGTGCAAAGGAAATACTCCTGCCACTCCCGTCCTCGGCGAACCCTGCAAACCACGCGTTCACCGAACCTTCTGTCGAACCCGTCTTGCCGTAAACCTGCACTCCCTGTGAACCAAATCCGCTGTACGCAAATTCCCCGTATGCCGTCCCTCCCTCCTCGTTCACGACCGCACGCATCCCGTCGTAAATAACTGCCATCGTCTCAGCAGAAATATCAAGTGCCCTCGAAAACGCCCCAGCCTCCTCAGCTTCACCTTCGATTTCCTCCTCAATAAAAAGTCTTGCCGCCTTATACAGCCCGCCCCGCGCGATGGCCGCTATAGCGTTCGCAACCTGAAGCGGCGTCGCCTGCATATTACCCTGACCTATTCCGAAGTACCTCCGCTCTTCTCGCGTCAAAGCCGGCAGCTGCTCAAAACTTGATATCTTCCCCTCCGGCGCAACATTCGAAATCTGACCCTGACCCTGTAAAAATTCCCTCTCAGGAACATCCCCTTTAAATGCAGGATAACCCAGTGCAATCCTGTGACCATACCCGAACTTGTAAAGCCAACTCTGTAGGGCCAACGGCTCTATCCGGTCCGCAAGCCGGGAAAAATATATATTACAACTGCCCCTGATTGCGTTACGGGCCATATTCGTCCACCTGTCGTCGTGGCACGTCCAACTATATCTGTTGTAATACCAGCAGCTGGGCCATCCCCGTGGTGCCTTCGATGCAGGACAGCTTATAATCTCCCCCGAATCGATTACACCTTCCTCAAGACCCGCTATTAATATCAAAGGCTTCACCACCGAACCCGGCGGATACTGTTTATATATCGCACGGTTCAATAAAGGCTGGTTCGAATCTCCCGCAATCGCACCGTAATCGTACCTTATTCGGTTCAAATCGTAACCCGGAAGCGACACCAGCGAAAGTATCTCCCCGCTCGCTACCTCTATCAATACCGCCGCCGTACCAGACCTGCAGTTCGGATTTAAATTGCAGTCCTGAATATATCCCTCTATCCGCTGCTGAAGCTCTATATCAATTGTAAGCTTCACATCTTCGCCGAACTCCGTCTCAACCTTATTTTGTAACTGACGGTCTATATCATAAACCACCTCTCCGCGCCTGCCCCTGAGTATTTCCTCACAAACATATTCCACCCCAGGCCGACGACCCGACACCTCGCCCTCCAAATACTTCAAAAACCTGTCCTCTTCAAAAAGTTCACGCTCATGTTCAGGTCCTACCCACCCTATCGTCTGCGCCGCCACAGGCCCGTAGTGATAAATCCGCCTGCCCTTCGGTACTATCTCAATCCCCTCTATCCCCAGAAATTCCAGTTGAGCCGTGAAAATATCATCGTCCGTCTCCAAACTTAGCAGCGGATAACCACGGTGCATCTCTGCTATGTCCACCTTCGCCGCCAGAAGTATACGCTTGTCCGGACTTGGCTCCTTCTGCTCAAAATCTTTCATCGCATCAACCAGCGGAACTGCACTCTTCTTGCCGCCATATTTCCCGAGTATCTCCTCGTCCGCATAATTCCTCGCCCACGCCTGAAACATACGACGGTTCCAAACCTCGTCGTTTATTTTATTTATTTTCCCCTCCGCCTCCTCACGCTCCAGACCGAAATGAACGCACTTCTCAATTACCACCTCCAGCGTCTCAGATTTCGAATCCAGCTCATCTTTCGTATTTGCCAGTGCCGTGTCCGGGTCCGCTTTCTTCGCTGCACGGAGCAACCTCGCACGCCGAACACGGTCGTCCATAAAACGGCTCAGCTCGTAGTTAATTAAAACCTGAAAACGGGGCTCATCCGACGCAAGTACACGCCCCTCCCGGTCAAGTATTCTGCCCCGAATCGTCTGCAACTGACGCGAATGACCCGCTTGAACCTTTAGCTCCGTAATGCTCTCCTGAAGCAATGAATCCGGCACCAGCTGCATATGTATCAGACGAAAAACACATAACAGAACAAGGGCCCCTGTTAAACACACAAAGATTTTAATTCGCTTGTCGTACATTTCTTTTTATCTGCTTCAGTGCTGGCTGAAACGATGCGTCTTTATACGCATCCACCACGCCGACGGCAAAAACAAAAACGGCCCAACTATCGCCGAATAAAGACTCGTCCCTATCAGAATCGTATAGAAGTTCGGCAACATCGGCTCACCCTTCAATACTGTCAAAACCAACGCCATAGTACCCGCCAATACACCAACAAGGGCGATAACCAGTGACTGATATGGCATCCGCCTGATTGAAATGATACGATGAAGATACGCCAAAAGCGTCCCAAAAATGGTAAAGCTTATGATTTGAGGTCCCATCACCGGGCCTATAAGGTCCGCCGCAAAACCTATGCAAAAGGACGCTATCATAGCCTCTTTTATCTCACAGTATATCGAAAAAAACACCAGAAGTATCAAAAGCAAATCCAGCTTGATTGTTGTCAGCGCAATAACATCTATCAGGCTCGCCTGAATCAGTATGGCTACTAATACCAGAATCCCAAAACGAAACCATCGCATCGTTCTCACTCCACCGGACTTCCCGGATTCATTATTATCACCGCTACGTCATTTAGCTTCTCTATCTCGCACGCAGGCACCACCGTTATCTCCCAAAGAGAAGGATTCTCCTCGTCCCGCCTGCACTCGATTACCTTCCCTATTATCATAGCACTGTCAAGAAAACCCGGGTTCTTCCGCGAGTAAACACTGTCACCAACTCTAACTCGGTGTTTCGTCGACAGCATCTTAATCTTCGCCGTGTTGTCTCCCGCTCCCTCCATCACGCGGTCTATCTCCAGGTCCCCTATCTTCACCGCTATCTTCGAACTCGAGTCCGTCACAAGCCTCACACGCGATGTCCGTGAATCAACCGCCGATATCGTACCTATTACGTTGTTGATACCCAGAACATAAAGGCCAACACTGATGCCGTCGTCTTTACCTCGGTTAATTATAAGTTCGTTACGAACCCCGTTTAACGTCGACGTTATTACATCCGCAATCACAATCTTCGCGCCCTTCAGAGACCCGCGCTCCCGCACACCGCTCAGCTTCTCAATCTTCCGGCGGATTTCCTCACGCTGCTCCAGAACATTCGAAAGATGATTTTGAAGCTTGTCATATTCCCACCTGCTCACTACGTCTATCGGAAGCTGACGCGCGCGAACCGAAAGAGATATGCTCCTGCCTACGCTCATAGGCCTGCTGAATATCCGGGCAAAGACAAATTGAAATTTATTCGTGATCTTACGAGGGGAAAGAAGAAATATAAACCCGGCTAACATCAGCCAGATAAACAAAATGCGTCTGGAGACTTGGATTTGCTTCCTTGCCATAATCGATTCGTCTGTCGCATAACGCGTAATACCTGCCGCTTAGAGACTCTCCAAAAGCGATATATCACTCCCATCCGTGCTCGTTATGGTCCATCGTATCTTTCCACAACTCCAGATTCTCCAGGTATACGCTCGTACCACGAGCCACAGAGCTAAGAGGGTCCTCCACTATTTCTACTTTCAGCCCTGTCGCGTTGGTCAATACGGTATCCATGCCTCGCAAAAGCGAACCGCCGCCGCATATGTAAATCCCATTGTCTATCAAATCCGCCGCCAACTCCGGCTCCGCCTTCTCAAGTGTCGCCGTCACCGCATCTATTACCGAAGCTATCGGTTCGCGAAGGGCTTCACGAATCTCTTCACTTGTTATTACTATTTTACGTGGAAGACCCGATATAGTATCTCGACCCGCTACCTCCATCGTAAGCTCCTCTTCCAATGGTGACGCCGACCCTATCTGTATCTTCACCTTCTCCGCGCGGGCCTCCCCGATAAGAAGATTATACGTACGCTTGAGGTGATTAATCACTGCTTCGTCCATGTCGTCGCCACCCACCCGGATAGACTCACAGTTCGCAATGTCCGCCAGACTTATTATCGCTACCTCCGTCGTACCACCGCCGATGTCAACTATCATCGATGCCGTCGGGTCCGTAATCGGAAGACCCGCTCCTATCCCCGCCGCCATCGGTTCGTCAACAAGATAAACTTTCCTCGCACCAGCTCGCTCGGCGCTGTCTATCACCGCACGACGCTCAACCGCCGTTATACCACTCGGCACCGCTATCACTACACGAGGTCTCACCAGACGGCCCCGACCGTGAACCTTCCGGATAAAGTAACTAAGCATCGCTTCGGTTATCTCAAAGTCACTGATTACTCCGTCTTTCAAAGGTCTTATCGCACTGATTGAACCAGGCGTCTTACCAAGCATCTCGCGCGCAACCAGGCCCACCGCCTCGCCGTCGTTCAGAACTATGTTCGTTCCTTTGCGAACCGCTACCACCGATGGTTCATTCAATACGATGCCTTTGCCGCGGATACAGACCAGCGTCGTGCACGTACCCAGGTCGATGCCCATGTCCATACTAAACATGCCCAAGATATGATCCAGTAGCACTTTCGATTCCCTTCTTAAACTTAAATTGACTATCTTTATATAGTCTAAGGGATGGGTTTGTCAATAGTCAATCTTTTTGGCTACGGAATTTTGAAGATTGTGCCGTACTCCATGTGGCATTTGTAACCCACAAATGCCAACGTCCCGAGCACCGCAAGAAGCGCCAGTGCCAGTATGACCGTATAAAGGTTGTTTGATACCTCAACTCGACGGCTCTGACCGTTGGGACTCATATATTAACCTCGTTTCTCTGCTCTAAAAACAACCCGAACACCCAAAAAACCGCCCGGATTCTGCTATTTCCTTAATAATACCACCGAAAAAACGCCTAAAGATTTGTTGAAACGCTATCTCCCACGCGAGGCGCCTGCTGGACAAGCTCCAGAATGCCTACCGCTTCTTCTGAATCAACGTCTATGATTAGAATATCGCACAGAAACTCATCGCCTCGGGTCACATGAAATTTCATACCTTCCTTAACCCCGTCTGCCGTCCCGATTGATATACTCGCCACGGAATTCCGCAAATCAACCGCCGTTACCAGCCCACGAAGGTCCATATCCCGGCCCGAAGACAAGGCCGGCAAAGCAGGACGAACTGTCGTGCGTTCGGTCGTAACAGGCCTCGTCACACCAGATACCCTGCCCATCGGCTGCAACAACTGGTCCAGTCTGTTCTGCAAATCAATCTTTTCTTCAAGAACACGTTTCTTCTCCACCTCCAGAGTCTCTATTATTGCCATCTTCTCTATCAGACTACGCGTCGTTTCGTTGAGCTCCTTACGCTCCTTCACCTGCTGAACCTGGACCTTGTTAAGCTCTTCAAGCGTGTTCTTAAGAAGTTCGCTTTGCTTGTCCGTCGTTTCCGAAAAATCCTTTGTTATGCTCGCCCAGTTGTTGACTTTCTGCAAAAGAGTTGCCTTTTCTCGCTCCGCGTTCTTAAGGCTTACATCAAGCTCGTTCAACTGCGCCTGCAGAGAAACAATTTGGGTGCCAAGTTGGTCTTCAAGCTGCTTGTTCTGCTCCGTCTTCTCATTTACCTGATTCTTCAGGCTGCTCACCTGCTTTCGCAGACTTTGCTCGCTCGCTTGCAAGCCATCATATTTCTCCTTGTAATTATCCGCTGTACCTACGTACGTTACTACGATACTGCAAAGGGAAATCGAAAATAATGTCAATAATACTATTAAAATCTTCGTGAGATTACTCAAGGCTCAGCTCCTTTCACAAATTTCGTAACTCCTGTTTGGCCTTATCTTATAGACTATACTACAAGCCACTATATTGTCTAAATAACCTATTTTACGCTTTATCACTTCAAAGGTCAAGCATTTTTACGCCTAAAACGCGCGATTTTTACCAAAACAACCTCTCTTGAACTACACGACCGATAATAACAAACAACTATAATACTTAAAATAGCCGCTCAAAAAACTCACAAACCCTAATTCTGACACTTCAAAACCGCTTTTGCCGCCGAAAGACGAACTAATTTCGACTTGTCTTCCAAAAGACCAGGCAAATATCTTGTTAAAGGTTCGCTGCATATCTCTCCTATCGCAAGGCTCGTCAGGCCCATTATACGCTCCCGGCTTACCTTGTCTTGCCCACGGTACAATTGCTTCGTAAAAACATCCGAAACTTCTGGCTCACCCGTACCGTACCCCAGCTTGCCCAATTGCTCCGCCGCCGCAAGACGTACCTCCAGAATATCGTCCTCAAGCATCCTGATAAGGTCGTTCCTGGCATCTGTCGTTCCCAACGCACCCATCGAACGAACGCCCATGACCCGGTCGTCGGCATACGCGCTTATCAGCATCGCCCAAATCCGCGGATATATCCCCTCATCACCAAGTCTCGCTATCGATTCCACCGCCTGAAAAAGAACCCGGTCGTCTGACTCTTCGTCCTTTAACAATCCATAGAGTAGCTTAAGGCTCCTCTCATCTCCCATCTTCCCTAAAAGCAATGCCGCATTCGCGCAGACAACCTTGTCACTGCTCGTCACAGCTTTACTGACCCTTGCAAAACCGTCCCCGTAACCAAGCTTGTCCAGCGCATATGCCGCCGCAATCTGAATGTTTTCATCAGAGTCTTCCAGAAGTCCCCGCACCGAATCTGCCGCAAGAGTGTATTCTAAATCTCCTACTGCAATCGCTGCCGCAAAGCGGACCGGAATAAAATCGTCCTTCAGTAATTTTTCCACTTTCGGCATCAATCGCCTCTGACCCGTCGACGCCACCACCTCTATCGAGTTCACGCGTATCTGGGCCTCAGGGTCCGACAAACCCGACTCCAATATCTCAATCGCCCGACTGCTGAGACCCCCGGTATTCTCCAAAACTACACCCTCAAACGAACTACCACATCCCCCTGAAAGCAAAACCAAAAAAATCAGCAGGATATAGAAAAAACCAAAACCCCTCACTTCACCCCTGTTGCTCTTGTTTACGGTTTTGATTCCTGGTTCCTGCATCTTTCTGCCACCCTTATATACCTCTTATTTCGGATAAATCGCGCCAAAAGCGGTAATATTATCACCAGAAAAAACGCCCCTGAACACAAAAAATCCAGCCATTGGCCATACCTGCTGAAAATCGTTCGCCTTGTGTCTATCGAAACCCTGTCCACAAACCAACCATCAACTCCCTCCCTCTCACTCGCCTCACGAGGCAATGTCCCCGCAGGAAAATCTCCCGCTATCCGACCAAGAGTATCTATCAAACAGCTTATGCCCGTATTGACACTCCGGACAATCGATACTCGGTTCTCTACCGCCCTGAATACACATATCGCCGTATGCTGACCAAGCTCCGTCCGGGCACTGACCTTACCGTCCTCAAAATCCACGAACCATCCGTCGTTGCTTATATTCACAAGAAAGTCTACGCTACTTGCACCACCTTTTGTTCGCAAAAATCTCCTCGCAATCGCCGGAACTGTGTCCTCATAACATATCATAACACCAAACTGGTATTCACCACCCTCACGACCACCAGACCCCATCATCTCGAACACCGTGTATTCGCTCCCTGCGTTCAGCGTATAATCATAGTCATAAGGAGTAAACTTCATCAAAAAATTGTAAAGCCTCGGCAAGCTCTCCTTAAAAGGCACAAACTCTCCGAACGGCACAAGGTGTATTTTATGGTACTGCTGTTTCGCCTGCTCGCCGTTGGGCTGATACAAAAATGCAGAGTTATAGCGTGGAGAAAGAGATATGCTGTAGTCCTCCCTAATCTGCGGCACACCGCCGTGCGCTCCTACAAGCAAATACACCCCCTCTTTCGCGTGACCCTTAAGCTGCGCATCGAATTTCCTATAAGAATGTGACGAATCCAAAAGACGAAGTAGCTCCTCACTCAATGTCGCCTGAACCATCGTCTCGGGCCAAACCACCAATTCCGCTCCCGCCTCAACACAAGACCTGCTGTTGCGAATTAACTCTTTGAATATCTCTTCCGACGCATGATAAGATTCCTTCACCGATTGGGGAACGTTCGATTGTACAGAACCCACCACTGGTCCAACCTCGACGTATTGGACCGATTCGTTTATACGCCAAAGACCATAAACGAAACTCGCCACAAACACGCTGTAAACAAATACCACCTTCGCTAAATTACTGACTCTGGCCAGCTTCTTCTCTCTAACCGCTATTATCAACTCCGCCGCTACGCCGTTCACCATACCTATCAAAAAAGATACACCCGCCGCCCCGAATATGTCTGATATCTGTATCAGGGTAATGTTCAAATACTGGCTGTGTGAAAGATGGTGCCACAAAAAACCTCCTAAAAACAAGCCCTGAAGACGCTCGGCTCCCACAAATAATAACGGTACCGCCATAAACAGCGGAACCCGTTTACTCCTGCAGTAACGTACACCGATCGCAAGCAATGGCCAGAGCAACGCCGTATACAGACAAAACGCTATCCACCCGCTAAACGTCACCGGCCCCATCCAGTATAAATTACCTAACCAGAAACAAGCTGATACCAGATATGATAAAATCACCAGATGTTTCACCTTCGATGCCGGCGAACATACCAACACAAATGGCACCAACGACACCCACGCAAAAAACGACCAGCTAACAGGAGCCTGTATCAATGTAAGTAAAATACCACTGGCCAAAAAACCCGAAAAAGTGAGCAAATTATTCTTTACCTTCACTTGGTTTTGCCCCGATTTGTCTGAACTGGTTTTTCTCGAAGTGCGCCTAACCTGCCGCTTTTTCTCAGTATTATCAGGCGTCTCATCACTTCACTTGGCGCGAATTGGTTATCTTCGTTTTTAATAATCGAGTTAAATTTGGCGGTGAATAATCTTAGCTTATCATTGTCTGTATTCAGTTGTCCGGTTGGTACCTTGTTTTCATGATATAGCCATTTGAGTTCTTGGACCAGATGTTCAGTCCACTCTCGCGGACCCTCGCCTTCAATAGGCAAGTTCTTACAGTTTTCGATTCTTCTGCGAGATTTTTTAGCATACTCACTGGATAGCTCAATTCCCGTATATTTCCTTTTTAATTTTGCAGCTACGACCGCAGTTGTCCCTGAACCGCTAAATGGATCTAATACCCAATTTCCTTCGTTTGAACTTACCCTTATTATTTTAGCCAGCAGGCTTTCAGGCATGTGGCAGGGATGCCAATTCTTACGATGCCCAAATGTGCCGCAAACACGCGAGTACTCGTCCCAAACATCGTCCGGCATCTGGCGCGGATGCCAACCCGCTCGCTCTTTAAAAGTCCCGCAAACACGTGGATATTCGTCCCAAACATCGTCCGGCATCTTGCCTGCAGGATTCGCCCGCTTATCGTTATAAATTAACTGACGGTCCGATGGCACACGAACCGACGCATCGTTAAACGTAAAATTCTTACTGTCGTTCACAAAGTAAAATATGTGCGTGTGTGACCTCGCAAATTTGTTCTTCATCTGCTGACCGAACGTATAGTGCCATATTATCCAGTTACGCATAAAAAAC